>OCVQ010000060.1_pt1 | contig 89883 bp, 109 predicted proteins | sample 1539061 | NCBI WGS metagenome assembly OCVQ01 (sample SAMEA3355526, study PRJEB22509) | marine metagenome | biome: marine; feature: river plume; material: water | place: USA | collected 2010-08-08 | depth 0.5 m | reverse complement strand
TTGCGGCTTGCTTTCCATTTTTTGTGACAAGGTTAGCCACCTTTCTATCATTAGAGCGTTTCAATTTCATTGGACCTCAATCGTTGGTTGAATGGCAAGTATAGCAGAATGGACCGACATATTCCAATCCTGGCCCAGCTTTCCAGGGTGATTTTGATCACATCATAACGACACGCCCGACCCCGTACATATGCGGGCGCCCGCAGCTAATTGTCAAATTTATTTTTATGTTTTATTTTGCGTGTGTATTTTTTTTTATTGCGAACAGGTTGCGCCGCATTACTGCGACGCAATTCCTGAATTCGTTTTACTTTATCTTGAAGTGAAGTTAGGAACATTGTATCCACTCGCTTCGTGAAATCGTTTTACATCAAATCTTTCATTATCAACCGCAAACATTTCAGCGAAATCATTTACGACTTTAGAAAAAACAGCGGGGTGAATTTTATTGCTTGCATACTTTAGAATTTCTGCGGTTGCAACATAATCTTTACGGGTCATCATCTTACTGCCACCATTCCACTACGATAGAAAACTTTTGTGTAACATTTATTTATTGGCGTGTAAAGATTTACAGTCATATATTTATCAGCCATTCCCCAATCGGTGAATTGAAAAAACGCTTCCCACGCTTTCATTTCATCTGAATAAGTATTTATAAAGTGGATTGGTTCGCTATCATTAGCAACAGTTATTTTATACATTAGTTTCCCTTTCGTTAGTTACGCATTTACATTGTGTTACAAGTATTGTATCAGTTTCCACTGACACAATGGCGAGAGTATCGCAATTATCGCAAATCCACATTCCAGCAATTTCGCTCATTAGTAATTTACCTCTAATTCATTAGGATTGCATTCGCAAGACTCGACATCGTATTCCTTAGCGTTGCCAAAAAATACCCAGCCTTTACCATTACATAAATCGCAATTTAGAATTTCATCAAGCAATTCTTTCATTTTAGCCATTTAGGTTTTCCCTTTCGTTTGTTGAAGTTGTAATTGTAGCAGATAGCACTGACAAGGCTTCCGCCTTGCTTGCTTGACGTGTTGCCAATACGTGTTTTTTGAATTCGTCTAAGTTCATTCGAACGCACCTTCCTCTAATAATCCTAATTCAATGTTGAACAATTCATCGGGTGTTGCTTCGGCTAAATCAACCCAGCCAGCACCTTCGTTATCCATTCGGAAAATTTCAATGTATCCCATTATTATTCACCAACCTTTACTGCGATTGTTGCGAATTTATTTCGCAAGCCACCAGCACGGATTTCGATTAGATAGGCTTCAGTTTTTTCACCATACCAAATTTCTGGGCGGTGTTCAGCAGAAACGATTTCGCCTGAAAAGTGGCGAGAGTTTGAGCGATAATTCTTACCAATTAGTAAGTTTTCGATTGTGTATAGTTTAGTAGCCATTGGTGGCACCTTCTTTCGTTTGTTGGTTATAATGGAATTATACACGAACCCACTGACATTTTCACATTACTTGCCAGTAATTCCAAATAATGAGACGCTCAAGCCGTGTGATAAGCATCACACCAATATGTCCGTTTTGTCTGTCAAATCGACACGCCGTAGAATTCCAGGGGATTTATAACTCTTTCATAACGACACGCCCGACGCCGCACCACTGTGGGCGGGCCAGCTTGATTTTGTCAAGCCGACACGCCGTTTATTTATTGTGAGTTATGTCTCATCTTCTAATTCTGCTAAATAATCCTCGTGCTCTACTAATCCAATCGCAAACGCAACGGGATCGCAACACTCTAAGATTTCGGCGGGTGTAAAAGTTGAGTAACCGATTTTTACGCTAGGATAAACATCGTTTAGCAAATCTATAAAGCTATCTTTTATATCTAAATCTTTCTCAAATTGTGACTTAGTCATTTAGTCCCCCATTTTTTATATCTTTGATTACGGCAATTAGTAGCGGGATAGTTACGCCCGCTAGTAGTAATTGGACGGCGGTAGTTAGTAAGCGATTAGTAGTCATTACTTAGCCCGCTTTCTTTTATAAACCTTATACGCTACAACCGCTAAGGCTGTAAGAATAATAGTGTGCCAAGGTAAGTAGATAGCCCCTAAGAAACTATCAAACTCTATTCCGTATTCGTTAGATACTACTAACTCAAATCCGCTTATAGTCATTAGTCATTCCAATCTAGTGTTAGTGCTTTACCTAGTTCATCTTCATCAAAATCATTTACATCTAGGAGGCTTATGTTACCTTCTGCTAGTGCCTTATTATAGGCTTCTTCTTCATCTAGGTGTGTGTAAGCGTCGCTTACATCGGCTTGGATAGTATCCCATTTAGTCATCATTAGTTCTGTTCTACCTTTCGCATATGGGCTACTACACCCTTAGAAACTTTCTGTAAGTCTGCTACTACCTTATTCATTTCATCAGCGCTAGTAGCGGTGAAATTGACGCCTAGTAGTTGAGCGCCGTCCCATAGTGAGTATGTTATTGTCATTTTATTTTCTATCCTTTGTTAGTAGTTATAGTGGAATTGTAGCCTAGTGGGCTGACATTATCAAGACGACACGCCGTAGCGTGTAGCCCCTGCTTAGTGAGTTACCTCACATAGGCAGTTGATACAGTAGCAAGCCTTGCTACTTAGTAGGTCACGCAATAGAGCCTTGCGTGTATAGGCATTTAGTCCATAAGAGGACTTGACCCCACCATTGTGGAAGTCGTGAACGATAGTAGAGTATAACTCTTCAGTAAGGATAGTCATTAGTTAGACCCCTTACCTACTAGGTTATGAGTAGCGTAGTTACCGCCACACATTACGCAGAGTGACCAAGCGGTTACTCTACCGCAACCTGCTGAGCAAGTTACATAGCCAAGACGCATAGCGTCACTTTCATTTTGGTAGTCATTACGACTTTCCCAAATTCTGTTAGTCATTTTAGACCTAACCTTTCTTAGTAAGTGTTTCTTACTTTCTTTATACTATAAGCCTAACACGGGGGACTGACATTTAGGGGGGTTACTGGCTAGTAATTCTAAACTATTTTTGTGATAAGGGTCACACTCACGCTCAAGCCGATAGGCTTATGGGCGCACTATCGGACAAAACGGACATCTTTTTTACTCTGTATCATACAAATTAAAAATATATTAACATTTTATGAAATCTGAAAAAGCTTGACTTACGAAAATCTTAAATGTTATACTAGGAAAGGTTTCGGGGGGTTACACTAAGGAACTCAATACACCAAGTAATACTTGGCATTAGATCCTAACTCTCCCTATCTTTCCAAAAAGAAAAAATTTGGGGGGTAGGGGGGGTTTCCTAAAAAATCTAATTCCCAAGTAATCAATAAAGAATATATAATATATATAGGCAATTGGCAATAGGTAAAAGATAAAAAATATTTTATTAACATTATGTATGTATAATATTGTAGTCGACTAGGATTATATGAAGAAATTAAAACGGTATGTAAACTACTTTGCGTGGTTTTGGATGATAGCTTGGATTATTTATATCATTCAGTTGTAAACAAACGTGTTATATAATTAACGCATGGAGCAAACCAAATCCTCTATCAGAAAAACTAAAGAATATTTAACTCGTTACTTAAAAGAAATTAAAGAGAAGAATCCTTGCATGGATTGTAAGATCTGGTATCCATACTACGTAATGGATTTTGATCATGTAAGAGGGCGGAAGCATAAAAATGTTGCAGAACTCATCGATACTCTATCAAAGAAGAAAATAGATGAGGAAATAGCAAAGTGTGAGATTGTTTGTTCTAATTGTCATCGTATACGCACACATGATAGATTAATGAAAAAGAAAGCAGTTGACTAGGATTAATACTAATAGTAAACTGTTAATATGAATATAAAAAACGGGGAATACCTAATAAAGAGCCTTATCTTGGCCTATGAGACCTCAAGACATGAAAACAAGAACTTCTACCTTGGAGATGAGATAATGGCTCAAAAGGCCCTTGGAGTATTTATAGGCTATATCCAGGATATCTTGGTAGAGTGTCCAAATGTGGAATACTTCAAATGCTCCACTTGGTGGAAGCATGAGGATTGTGAGCAATTAATGAAGATGTTATTTGAGCTTACTGGAGATATTAAATATAAGGCTGAGTTTGGTTATATATCATCAAACCCTTATGACTAATATAGTCTCTACTTCGCCCGCCGCACTTTTCTGATCCAATATAGCGGATTTAGTTTATTTATTACATTTACAATTAAAGCTTCAGCTTTAGCCTCAGCTATTCCAGCAGGAGATTCTTCCATATAATGTTTAGTTCTAAAATATGGGTTATTCATCTGCTTAGAAAAATGATGTGGGCTCATATCCTAATTATACACCTAAATGTTCTCTAATTTTGGCGCACTTTTTTCGCACTTCAATTTCGCACTATATGCTTAATAAAACACAAAACCCAATCAGAGGCGGATCCGATTGGGTTTATGTAGTATATTGCTATACGTTATACTGGGAACATTAATGCTCTACCAGCACTTCTTAAGTGTAGAATAATTAACGCATAAAGTCAAGACTATGCGTCGAAGTTAATTACACCCTTTGATGCCATTGTATCGTAGAGCCCGCCACACATATGTACTAGTTGTGGTTCCATTTCTAAGATATACTTCTCAAGATCTGCAAGCTTTACGCCTTCTTGATTTACTGCCGCCAAGCGATTGTCATTATTGATCTTTTCGACCATCATCATGACTACCTGTTCTTTTGTCATTTTATTTCCTCTTCATTGTTAGGGACGAAAGAAGGGACTGGTCCCAATAAGTAACCCTTCTCATGATATTCTACCATTTTCGCCGTATCTTCGCTACCCACTAATTTATTGGATATTAAGGTTAGCAAATCATATATTCTGTGTAGCATTATGTACGTGACTAATGGAAGGTTATCTTCAAGGTCACTGCTTTCTTTATTCTGGTCTTCCTGCATCTAGCCAAAATTCCTCTCTGCCCATAGCATCAGTTATTTGAATCGGTTTAGACTCAAATTCAAAGTTTTTATATTTATTATCCATGTATCCACCTTAATACTGACTTACTAATTGATGATTCAAAATAATCAATTATATCTAATCCATCAGGATCACAGTATATCACTTTAGTGTCTATGTCATACCTAGCTGCTTGGTTTAAATAAAGATTAAAGTCCTGGCTTTTGTCTGTATGGATTGTAAAGATACTGCATTCTTTATTACAAAACATTACATTTATAAAAGAGCTTCCGACTAAAGACACAACACATTCTGCTTCGGTAATATAAGATATCTGATCTGTAAAAGACATCTCCTCCTGGTTAATTATTTCAAACCCTTTGCTTCTCATGTATTCAGTTAAATTTTCAGAATTTAATATGCTTCTATCTGGAAACCTAGCAGAGTCACGAGTTATAAAAACTTTTTTTCCAGGAATTGTTTTTTTAATAAAAGGTTTAAAATTTCTTTTTAGTATTTCGTAAGAGTCTGCAAATATAAGGTTTGTAAAATAAAGTAAAGGAGATATCTGGTATGTATTTGGCATAAACAAAGACTCGTCTTTACCATTAAATATTCTAACGTTTCCTTTTAAGCCAGTAGTATTATGAGAGTAATCGCTTTGATCCATCCCTAGTCCATAATCAGAGTAATAAAAGATATATCCATAATCGGCTGAAAACTTTATCTTCTCATCAGTTCCTTGAACTTGGATGCACTCGAAATCAATATTAAATGTTGTTAAAAAGTCTATCCAGTACTTAAGGCTTTCCCCATTTTGAGGAGAGGCTTCTGCAGGGCTTAAATTAAAGCTATTGAATACTTGTTCTTGCGCTCTTTCATGAGAATTTAAAATAACCTTAAAGTCTTTGTGTTTTTCTTTTAAAGTAAGTATTAGTGGCATTGTTTCTAGTACATCATGAAAATATTTTCTTACTATTGGAACAACAAAAACCGCACCATCAATATGCCTTGATTCTTTGTCATTATCTTTCGGTGAACAAAACCTAGAAATAATAGGATGAATAAGTCCACCGTATATCCAGCAATATGAATACACTGGATTTTTAACTTTTAGGCAAAACCCAATATTGCCATAATCAAAAACTTCTTCTACAAATTCTTTTTTTAGCAAATCATTATAAAAATTATTTTTTTCATCTGGAAAAGCCAGAGACATTCCTTTTAATTCTCCAAGCACCATTTTATACCTTTATCTTATTTAATAAGACATTATAAACTTCAAGACCTAAAATATTTTTGTATTCACAAGACAAGCAATATAAATATATGCTGTCGTCTTCTGCAAGATTACAGAAAAGAAGACCTTGGTCCATGGGGCATTCAAGCACTGGAACAAGGCCTTCTTCTGATAAGGCTATGTATTTAGATACGACTTGTATCTTCATCATTTCCTACTTCTTTGCATCAGTTGGGAATCGCAATAGCCATTCCTTAGCTTTAGGGGTCATGCCCTTCCAGCTTGACCAATCTGAGCCGCCATCAGTCATGTAGTACGTTATCTCTGCGTTTGTTACTGGGTCGAATAACTCTTTGTTACTCTTTAGGTCGAACTTCTCAAGTCTTTCAGGACCAAGATTTCCGATCATGTTTATCTGGAATACTCCGTAAGAACTATCTCCAGTTTTCTTATCCCCGTTATATGCAAGCGGTCTTCCATTAGATTCACGCTTTGCTATGGACCAAGCTTTCTTAAGGCCTGCTCCTTCGAATCCTACAGTTTTGAGTAGTAATACTAGCTCTTCGTCTGTAAGCATCTCAGATGGCTTGTAAATTTCTTTACTAAAACTATCTAAGACTTCTTGCTTTAGTTGGGCTTCAGTTTTCACTAAAGGTTTTACTACTAAGGCGTTTACTGGCTGTATTGGAAACAAAAATAATGTTATCATTACTATTGTAACCAGATTGTGAGCCAAATCACTTACCTGTTGTTTTATTTTCTCCATTGGCATTTCCTCCTCTAGAGATAACGAACTCTAAGCATAACATTAATTTAATAGACCTGTCAAGCCAGTCAACCACAATAAACATAAGGTAAATGTATATAGTCGACTAATAATCTTTTAAAATAAACGCATAAATACTTTTTATCCTCTTGCATATGAACAGTTATTTGGTAGAATAGGATCTTCACACTAAATCTAAGTTAACCGCCAGGCGGAGAAAAGGTATTATACATGTCAAAGACAATTGCTAACCCGTACGAAAATTTTATTGCATTATCACGCTATGCTAGATGGATCTCAGAAGAGAACCGTCGTGAAACGTGGGGTGAGACAGTAGATAGATATTTTGATTTTATGCTGAATCATCTTAAAGAAAATTATAGTTATATTCCAAATGAGAAGCTTGTTGCGGAATTAAAAAACGGTGTATTTGAGAGAAACGTCATGCCATCAATGCGCTCTGTGATGACTTCAGGAGCAGCATTAGAAAGAGATAACGTTGCAGGATACAATTGCGCTTTTCTTCCAGTTGATTCTCCACGCTCATTTGATGAAACAATGTATATTCTTATGTGTGGTACAGGAGTAGGGTTTTCTGTTGAGTATAAGTATATTAATAAACTTCCTGCCGTTCCAGAATCTTTAGAAAAATCTACTACAGTAATTACGGTAGAGGATTCAAAACAAGGTTGGGCAAAAGCATATCGTGAGTTGCTTGCTCTTTTATGGTCTGGACAGATTCCAGCAATTGATGTTTCTAAAGTAAGACCAGCAGGTGCAAGACTTAAGACAATGGGCGGAAGATCATCAGGCCCACAACCTCTTATTAATCTATTTGATTTTACAATTGCAAAGTTTAAGAGTGCTACAGGAAGAAACCTTAAGCCAATTGAATGCCACGATATTATGTGCAAGATTGGTGAAGTAGTTGTTGTAGGCGGGGTTCGTCGCTCAGCAATGATTTCTCTTTCTAACATTAACGATATCGAGATGGCACAGGCTAAGTCAGGAAACTGGTGGGAAGCTAATACACAACGTGCTTTGTCTAACAACTCTGTTGCGTACTCACGCAAGCCAGAAATGGAGCAATTTATTGCAGAATGGAAATCTCTATATGATTCAAAGTCAGGAGAACGAGGTATATATAATGTGGCCGCAGCTCAAGCCCAAGCAGCCAAGTATGGAAGAAGAGATCCAGATATACACTATGGAACTAACCCGTGCTCAGAGATTATCTTACGTCCTTATCAGTTTTGTAACCTTTCAGAAGTCGTACTACGTGAGAATGATACAAAGAAAGAAATTGAACGTAAAGTTGAACTTGCAACCATCCTTGGAACGTGGCAGTCAACTCTTACAGACTTTAAATATCTTCGCAAGATCTGGAAAGACAATACAGAAGAAGAGCGCCTACTAGGTGTTTCTCTAACTGGACAATTCGGACACAAGTTTATGTCAGGTAAAGAAGACCTTGTTTCACTAGAAGCTTTCTTGATGACTCTTAGAGAATCAGCAAGAGCAAAGAATAAAGATGAGGCTGGGAAAATTGGGATTCCTGAGTCTGCCGCTATTACATGTGTAAAGCCATCAGGAACAGTATCTCAATTGGTCGGGGTATCTTCAGGAATGCATGCTTGGCATTCTCCATATTACATTCGTACAGTTCGTGGGGCAAAGGGAGATCCTATATCTACATTTTTAAAGGAAGTCGGAATTCCAGTAGAAGATGATGTTATGAAGCCAAACGATACATACGTATTTTCATTCCCAATTAAAGCACCAGAGGGTGCAATTGTTAGAAATGATCTTACTGCTATTGAGCACCTAAATATTTGGTTAGTTTACCAACGTGCATGGTGTGAGCACAAGCCTTCAATTACAGTTTCTGTAAAAGAAGATGAATGGATGGAAGTTGGTGCTTGGGTATATAAGAATTTTGATGAGGTTTCTGGAATTTCATTCCTGCCGCATTCAGATCACTCATATAAGCAAGCTCCTTATCAAGAAGTAGACAAGGCAGAATATGATACCCTTGTTTCTAAGATGCCAAAAGATATTCGTTGGGAAGATTTATCTTTCTACGAAACAGAAGATGGTACATCTACCAATGCCACCCTTGCCTGCAGTTCAGACGGAAACTGCGAGCTTGTGGATATTTCGGCTTAGTGGTAGAATTATAGTATTGGCGTAAAAACCAAAATTCTAGGGCACCCCGCCCAAAGAAGGAGAATAAGATGAAAAAAGATCTTAACAAGGACGGAAAAGTTACAATGACAGAAGAAATTTTAGCAGCGCTTGGAACTTATGCTCGTGCATTTCTTTCAGCAGCAATTGCTCTTTATATGACTGGTAATACAAATCCAAGAGATTTGTTAATGGGTGGCGTTGCAGCAATCGCACCAGTAATACTAAAGGCATTAAGCCCTAGCAACAAAGAGTTTGGCTTTAAGTCAGACAAGTAATTAACTTAGATTAGGAACGCTCCTGTGCTAAAATAAGCATAGGAGTTTTCCTATTTAGGAGTACTAGCAAATGGCAGGACAAAAGAATTTCGAAGTGGATCAAAATGCCACATTTACCTTTGTTGTTGAATACAAGGATAATCTCGACGCACCAATTAACTTAACAGGTGCAAGCGCTAAAATGCAAGTTCGTGATAGTAAAGGCGGACAAAAGCTAGCGTTTTCTTTAACATCCCCAAGTGGTGGTATTACAATAGACCCAGCGTTAGGCAAACTAACCATTAAAATAACTCCTACTCAAACAAACAAGTTATTCTATCCAAAATCTGAATATGACATTATGTTGACGGATTCAAATGCTAACAAAATTAAATTGTTAGAGGGATATATGACACTGAGTAGGAGTGTAACTATTTAATGGCCGAGAGAGTAGTAGTAAACGAAGAAGTAACTTCAGTAATTGTAAAAGAAACAATAAATCAAGTAAATGTTGCATCCCCTGGACCTCAAGGTCCAAGAGGAAAAACCATTCTAAATGGAACTGGATCCCCAGCAGATAACCTAGGTCTTGAAGGTGATTTTTATTACGATAAAAATACAACAAGATTCTACGGGCCAAAGATTTCAGATCTTTCATGGGCAAATGCCGCAAGCTACTTATTAAGCACAAACACATTAACCTATTCTTGGGAAATGGCTCAAGTCACTGGACCAGTAGATGGGGTATATTCTGTTGTGATAACACACAATATGGGATACAACCCAAACGTTACTATCAAGTCCTCCGCTGGAGATATATTAGAAACAGGAATAGACTATAATAGTGTAAATAGAATAACATTGACGATGGCACAACCTTTCTCAGGTATAGCCTATTTGTCATAAGGGAGATATAAAATGGCAAGAAAATATTTAGTAAGCGTTGACCTCAACAAGAATGAGTTACAAAACGCCAGGATTCAAAATTTAGGATCAGCACCATCATCACCAGTTGCTGGCCAAATATATTTTAACAGTGGAGATAAGTTTTTATACTTTTACACTGGCACACAATGGCTTAGGGCCTCAGGAGACTTTGGTGCAGGCGGAGAAACAACAGCACTAACATTTGGTAACACCAAGTCAGACGGCACATCAACCTCAGTTGCACATGCAGACCATACACACTCAATCCCAGACGTTTTGGGAACATCTGGTCAAGTAAATGTAGCAAAAGCTGCAGTCACAGGTAACGCAACAATTTCCCTTATTGATACAGCCGTTACTGCTGGCACATATGGAGCTTCAGACAAAACATTAACAGCATCAGTTGATTCAAAAGGTAGAATTACAGCTTTATCTGAATCAGCAATTAGTATTGCAACATCTCAAGTAAACGGACTTCAAGAATTTATTGAAGACAAGGTCGGAAACCTTGTTGTTGCTGGAGAAGGTATTGATGTAACTTATGACGATACATTAGGATCCTTTACAGTTGATGCAGAAATTGCATCTGATGTAAATCGAGGAGTTGCAAGTTTTGACTCCACTGACTTTACAGTAACATCAGGAAACGTAGTATTAAACGCAGAAAGAGTTCAAGATATTGTTGGTGGAATGGTCACAGCACCAAACACTGAATCTGGAATTTCTGTTACATACGATGATACAAACGGCAAGCTTGATTTTGATACAAATGATTTTAGCATTACCCTTACAGGAGACGTAACAGGCTCTGGAACAGTAACTAATCTTGGAAACGTAAGCTTTGCAGCCACAATCCAACCAAACTCAGTAGCTTTGGGTACAGATACAACTGGTGACTATGTTGCTGGAATTAATGGAACAGCTAATGAAATTGAAGTTACAAACTCAGGTGGAGAAGGCTCAAGCGTAACAATTGGTCTTCCAAATGATGTAAGTATTACTAATAACTTAACAGTTGGCGGTAACTTAAATGTAACTGGAACAATTAACTCAGTAAATACTACACAGGTAAATATAGTCGATAATAAGATTAATCTTAACACCGACTTTACTGGAACCCCAATAGCAGATGCTGGAGTTCGTGTAGAACGCGGAGATGCTGCCGACGTAGAAGTATTATGGAATGAATCAAACGACAACTGGACATTAACAAATGATGGCACAAACTATCACCCAATTGCAAGAAAGCATTCTGCATTAATTGGAGATGGAACATTAACATCTTATCCAGTAACACACAATTTAAACACTAGAGACGTAACAGTCGAAGTATATGATGTTTCAAATTATGCAACCGTTGAAACAGACATTGTAAGAACCTCAGAAAATGTTGTTACCATATCATTTGCGGTAGCTCCTTCAGCAGGGTCATACAAGGTAGTAGTAGTAGGGTAACTGTGTCTAGAAAATTTCTAACACCAATTACATTAGCTCTATTATCAGAAAATCCGTCGGCACCAGTTGCTGGTCAGATTTACTATAATACGACTGAGCAAACAATAAAAGCCTATAACGGAATTGTTTGGTACGATGTAGCTGGACCTAAAGAAATTCTAGAGCATAGTCACGGGCAAGACGGAGCGGTAGATGAAGTATTGTTTGCAGATTATGTTGACGAAGACAGAGTCTTTGCAAATTCTGGAAACATCAGCTCAAGTTTTATAGATGATTATATAGATGGGGGTAATGCAAGTGGCAATTAGAATTCAATTACGTAGAGACATAGCAGCAAACTGGACATCAGCAAATCCAATTCTTCGTGCAGGAGAAATTGGAGTTGAAACAGATACCCAAAGAATTAAAATTGGTGACGGATCAGCAGCTTGGGCTACAAGACCCTATATCAACGTATTGCCATCAGAACTCACAGAACTGTCTCAAGACGCCGTAAACCAGGCCTTAACGGCTGGAAACGGTATTACAAAAGTCTATGACGATAATGCAAATACTCTTACCATATCAGTAGACACCTCAGTAATTGCTAATAAGACATATGTAGATACAGCAGTTTCTAATTTAATTGATGCTGCCCCAGCATTATTAGACACATTAAATGAACTTGCTGCTGCAATTGGAGACGACGCTAATTTTGTTACTACAATAACAAGTAATATTGCTACAGCAAAAAGCCAAGCAATTTCAACTTCAAATTCATACACAGACACAAGAGAAGCAGCTGAAGTAATTGCTAGAAATGCCGCCATACTTGTTGCAATTAATGCTCTTACAACATCAGACATTGAAGAAGGATCAAATCTTTATTTTACAGCAGAAAGAGCACAAGATGCTGCTAACGACGCATTAGTTGCTGGCAATGGTATTACAAAAGTTTATGATGATGCAGCAAATACAATAACATTATCTATAACAAACTCAGTTATAGAAGAAGCAGCCCAAGATGCCGTAAACACAGCCTTGGTTGCTGGTAATGGAATTACTAAGGTATATGACGACACTGCAAATACAATAACATTGTCCGTAACAGATTCAGTAATTGCAGAAGCAGCTCAAGACGCCGTTAACGATGCATTTGTTGCAGGTGTTGCACTTACAAAAACATACAGCGATTCCCTAAACACACTCACAGTAGATCTTGACAATACCGCAGTAACCGCTGGTTCATATGGCTCAACAACAAAGATTCCAACATTTACAGTAGACCAACAAGGTCGTTTAACTGCAGCAGGAGAAGCAAACGTAGCTACAAATCTTTCAATAGCTGGAGACACTGGCACAGATACAGTTAATTTATTAACTGACACTGTAACCGTTGTTGGCGGAACAGGAATTACTTCTGCAGTAACAAATAATACAGTTACGCTAGACATTGATTCAACTGTAGCAACATTAACAGGATCTCAAACTCTTACAAATAAAACCTTAACCTCACCAGTAATTAATACCCCTACTGGAATTACTAAATCTGATGTTGGTCTTTCTAATGTTGATAATACAACAGATGCGCTTAAACCAATATCGACTGCTACTCAGACAGCTCTTGATTTAAAGGCAAATTCTTCTGAAATTACAGAGCTTGCACAGGATGCTGTAAATACAGCAATTGTTGCAGGAGTTGGACTAGATAAAGCATACGATGACGTTGCAAATACAATTACTATTGATATTGATTCTACTGTTACAACTAACTCTGGAACACAAACTCTTACAAACAAAACTCTTACATCTCCAGTTATTAATACTCCAACTGGCATTACAAAATCGGATGTTGGTCTTGCCAACGTAGATAATACAACAGATGTCAATAAGCCAATATCAACAGCAGCACAATCAGCTCTGGATCTAAAAGCACCACTTGCCTCACCAGCGCTTACTGGAACAGCCACAGCAGTTAATTTAACAATATCTGGTGATTTAACAGTTAATGGAACTACAACAAATCTTAACGCTACAAATTTAGTTATAGAAGACAAAAATGTTATTATTGGAGATACAGCAACCCCTACAAATGCAACTGCCAATGGCGGAGGATTTACATTAAAAGGCACAACTGATAAAACATTACAGTGGTCAGATACAACAAATGCATGGACCTCATCAGAAAACTTTGATATAAACTCTGCAAAATCATATATGATTAATCAGACCGCAGTTTTATCTAGCGACTCTCTTTTTGGAATAAACAAAACTAATATAGGTAAAGTAACAAGACAAACAGCTGCGTTATTTACTGCAAATCAGGTACTCAGAGACGGAGAAATAGGATTTGAAGTAGATACTCTTCAAATGAAAATGGGCGATGGAATAACAACTTGGTCCGCTCTTCCTTACATAACAGTAACACAGACACAGCTTGAAAACAATTTAGGCGAGTATATATTATTAGCAGATCTAGGAGAACTAAGCGGACCAGTTAAATTTGATGTTTATGGTAACGTTTTATCTCTTAAGGGATTGACATTAAACTCTGAAGCAACTGGCGCACCAACAGAAGGAACCTATACTGGAATTACAGTTAAAAGAGGAACATCCTTAGACGCTTCAATTTTATGGAATGAAACATTAAACAAGTGGGTTTTCTCAGAAGACAACGGAGCAACATCTAGCGAAATTGCTTCTACCCCATATGTCACACAGTCTTTGATTGCACACAATAACGCTACAACAAGCGTTCATGGAATTACAAATACCGCTAATTTAGTTTACGCAACTGATTTGTCTTCAGCTATAGGAGTTTTGAATACAACAACGCAGCAATATGCTGATGCAGCAGTTTCAACACACAGCTCTGACTCAACATCTGTACACGGTATTGCAGATACAAGCTTACTAGCAACACTAGCTAATTTAGGATCTTCAACAACCGCCTTAACAAACTATATTGATGGAGAAATTACAGATTTACAAACTGCTGTAACTACACAAATTAGTACACATGAAACAGACACCACATCAGTTCATGGAATTGCAGATACCGCAGAACTTGCCACTAAAGCATTCGCAGCTAGCCTTTTAACTGGTTCTACTAAAACTAATATTACAATTACTGGCGATAAAAATGGACTTGTTATTAGCGCAGAAAACGGAGTTGCAGATTCTACAACAGATAATTTAGTTGAAGGAACTTCAAACAAATATTTTACAGATGAAAGAGCTCAAGATGCAATAGGATTGTCATTAGGTGCAGGATTAACCTATACAGACTTAACAGGAGCAATTTCTGTTACTGCCAATACATATGACGTCTATGGAGCAGCAGCAGCTGCAGAAACAGCAGCCGAAGGACACGCAGATTATATAGTCGCACAAGAAGTAATTGCTAGAAATCAAGCAATTGCCACATCTACATCAAATCACAATTCTGCAACTACATCGGTTCATGGAATTGCAGACACTTCAGCTTTAGCTTTAACAGCTACAGTAAACTCAGCACTTGCGCTTAAGTCTCCTCTAGCAAGCCCAACATTTACTGGAACAGTTGTTCTTCCTGCTACAACATCAATTGGAACAATAACTTCAACAGAATTAGGATATGTCGATGGAGTAACTTCAGCAATTCAGGGACAAATTGATCTTAAGGCCCCACTTGCCTCACCAACATTTACAGGCACTGTAAGCGGAATTGATAAGGTAATGGTTGGCCTTGAAGAAGTAGACAATACAGCCGATACAGATAAACCAGTGTCGTCCGCTCAACAGACAGCATTTGATTTAAAGGCAAACCTTGCTTCACCTACTTTTACTGGCACAGTTTCTGGAATCACCAAGACTATGGTTGGTTTGTCTAACGTAGACAATACAGCAGATGCTAATAAGCCAGTTTCTTCTGATACTCAAACAGCATTAGATTTAAAATCTAATTTAGCTTCTCCAACATTTACTGGAACTGTAACAATTCCATCTGGAGCATCAATCTCTGGATATCTAACAACCGCAACAGCATCAAGTACATATGCACCTTTAGCAAGCCCCACATTGACTGGAACTCCATTAGCACCAACAGCAACCGTTGGAACTAATACAACACAAATTGCAACAACTGCTTATGTTCGTGGAGAAGTTACAGCACTTATTAACTCAGCACCAACGGCATTAGATACATTAAATGAATTAGCAACAGCCTTAGGCAATGACGTTAGCTTCTCAACAACAGTAACAACTGCAATTGGACTAAAGGCCCCACTGGCTTCACCAACATTTACGGGAACAGTAATTCTTCCAAACAGCACAATTACCAACGCGATGCTTGCAGATTTATCTGTAACAGCAGGTAAAATAGCTGATGCAACAATTACGGATACTCAAATAAGCGCATCAGCCGCTATTGCTCAATCAAAGATTTCAGGGTTGGCTACTTCCCTGGGACTAAAGGCAAATCTTGCCTCCCCAACATTTACAGGAACGGTCACAGTACCAACTCCAGTAAATTCAACAGATGCAGTAACAAAAGCATATGTTGATGCAGGGGCACAAGATATTATTCCTTTAGACAATTTAACTAGCCAATTTAATGGAGCCGATTCTCGGTTCCTGCCTAAATTCAATAATACAACGGTAAATATAACAAACCCACTTCGACTTTTGATATCCATTAATGGTATAATTCAAATACTAGGAAATCAAGATAACCACATGTTATCCCCGATTGCTCAGGATGGGTTCTTTATAGATTCCGATGGATACTTGAACTTTGGCGAACCAGTACCAAAAGGATCTACATTTGACGGCAGGGTTATGCCAGGACCAACTTATAACTCTGTTCCAAAATCGAAGTATCCATTTAGACCAATAGACATATTATTAGGAGCGTAAGCACATGGCAAGAAAAGTAATTCTGGAGACACACTATACATTTACTCCATCAGCAAAGACATTAGTAATTCCAAAGGCAATCCCAAGAGAGAGATTGCTTCTTATTACCAACACAACACAAAATCAGGTTATCTATAACTTCTCAGATCCAAGCTTAAATGCAACAAGTTATGTTTCACTGGAGCAAAATGGTGTAGAAACTACAACCATCGTATTTAATTATAATACAGCATCAATGCTTTCAACAGATAAAATCTCAATAACAATTGATGATTATGAAGAGACGTTTACTCCAACAGAATCAATGCTGGATCCAACAAATAAATTTAGAGTAACACAACCACAAGCACTTATTGATACAGATTTTGAATATGGTACACAGGTTACTAAGTGGGAAAACTTATCCCTTTACAACAACAAGCCTTTTGCTTATCCTGCCGCAAACCCAATTATAAATATTGGCTCTATTACATATCCAGCAGGTAGCGCAACAGTAACAATAGCCCTAACATCTGGAGTTGGTCCAGCAAATGGAACTCCAATTACTGTTCAAGATACATATCTTTCATCAGCAAATGGAAACTTCGTTGTTGAAACAGGTGGAGGAACTTCATCCTTTACATACAGCGCATCTTCTAAAAACTTTAGCCCAAATATTACAAACATCTTAGACCCAAACAAAACATCTATTTATGTAGCTACTCCATTTACTGGAGCAAGAATTGGATTTATTCCAACAGTTTCATACTCAACATATAGAATTGATGTTACAACAACAGTAGACCACGGATTAGCACTTGGTAATGAAATTGTTGTTAAGGGAATGACAGCAACTACAAATGCTCCAAACGGTAACTTTGTTGTGGCACAGATTATTTCTCCTACAAGATTTGCATACTTTGCAAACCTTATTCCAACTGGAACATTAGGTGGACCAACAGAGATTTATGTTAGACCACAAGGATTCTTCCTACACAGACCAGCAGATGGTGGAGTTATTTTTGGTACACAGGCTGGGTCAAACTACGGAGAGGCTTATCGTCAAACACGTCGTTATTTCCGCTACCAATCAGGTAAGGGCCTTCAAATGTCTTCAGGAACAATCCTAAAGCCATACGCAGGTATTGACTCAATTACATCTTCAGGAACAACAGTAACAGTTGTTACAAAAGAAAAGCATTGCATTCAACCAGGAACAGTTGTAAAAATTGGTGGTTGCGATCAAGCAGCATATAACGGAACATTTACTATTACTAACATATTAGGATATAACAAATTCGCATACACAGCACTATCAGTACCAACCAGTACTATTGCAACAGGAAACGTATTTGCTTCAATTGAAGCTTGGTACGGAGCACAAAATAGACTAGGAATGTTTGATAATCAAAATGGATTGTTCTTTGAGTATGACGGAACAACTATATATGCAGTAAAAAGAAACTCAACAACACAATTATCTGGTAAGGTAAACGTAACTTTTGGCTCAGACACAGTAACACAGTCTGCTGCAGAGTTTCCAACATACTTTAACAAGCAGCTTATTCCAGGAGATTCAATTGTAATTAGAGGACAGTCCTATAAAGTCTCTAATATTATTAGTGATACATCACTTAAAATTTCTCCAGCGTACAGAGGAGCAACAGCTTCACTTTGTATTTATTCAAAGACAGTGGATACAAAAATTCCTCAATCACAATTTAATATGGACAAGGCAGACGGAACAGGACCTTCACAATATACAATGGACCTTTCAAAGATGCAGATGTTTTATATTGACTACACATGGTATGGAGCAGGATTTATCCGTTGGGGAGTAAGAGGCCCTAAGGGTAATATTATTTACTTACACAAGATGCAAAATAACAACGTAAATACTGAAGCTTACATGAGATCAGGTAACCTTCCAGGAAGATATTCTGCAACTACAACTCCTCCATTTACAACAACAACAGATAACATTTTAACAAGCTCTACATCAATTCCAGTTATAAGCACAACTGGATTCCCACCTAGCGGAACCCTATGTATTAAAAATACTACTAACTATGAATATGTAAACTATTCTGGTAAAACGGCAACATCTTTTACTGGACTAACTAGAGCAAAAGCTGGATACAGCGGAGTTACACTCTCATTAGGTGCTGGCCAAAATACTGGAACAATTTCAGACGGACAAATTAGCGCACTGCTACAGCCTGGAATGAGATGTATAGGCTCAGAACTACCAGACGAGACTTTCTTGGTATCAATTAATTCTTCAACTGGAGCTTTTGTTCTAAGTCAGCCAACAGTAACAGGAAATCCAACCGTCAGCTTCCCAGCTATGGGTTCAGATGTTCCTTTACAATTTTCACTAGATGCATTCTCACCAGTCGGTGTAGAACTAGCATTCCCAACATTTGCACCAACAATTTCACACTGGGGAACCTCTGTGATTATGGATGGTAGATATGATGAAGAAAAGTCCCTTATCTTTACTTATGGACAGAGAACCTCTACTTCAGTTACAACTGGAGCTACAAGAGCGCTTATGTCAATCCGTTCAGCCCCATCAGCAGATAACGGTGTAGCAGCAGCCTTTGGTGCACGTGAAGTTGTTAACAGAATGCAACTGGCCCTAAAAGCGCTAGATGTTACTGCAACAACTTCAACAGGTACACCTACGCTTCTTGTAACAGCAACACTTAACGGGCAGCCTTCAAGTGCAACAGCATGGACAAATGCAATTGGTAACTCAACAGTACTTGTCAACTCATCACTTGCACAGATTGCAGACTACTCAGGTGGATCCACAACTATAAGCGGTGGAGAAGTTACTGGTGGATTCTTTACATCAGGAACAACCTCGGTTGACCTTTCAGGATTGCGTGACCTAGGTAACTCAATTCTTGGTGGAGGAGGAACCGTTACAAATGCTGGAATTTATCCAGACGGACCAGACGTACTTACAATTTCTGTAACAAATCTTGGTACATCAACTGCCAACGTGTTCTCCCGTCTATCATGGACAGAAGCATCAGCGTAATAAAAATAAGGGAGGCATAATATGTCTATACAAAAAGTTAAAATACCTTATAATGCTGAATTAGCCGTTAAGACGTTATCTGTTTCAGATGAAGTTGGTTTTAATGGTAAAGTAACATTAGGTGGAGATGTAAAGCTTACTGGGTCACTAGATACTTCTAGCGGCTCGGTAAGTTTTATAGATGGAATTCAATCCAAGCAGGGCGTTCCTTCATTAACAAAAATTAATAGAAAATTCCTTAACTACACTCTTTCAAATGGTGACGAAAGAGATACTATGATTGAAATGCATTTAACCACAGCAAACACCTTAACGATTCCGCCAGACACAACTGCATTAAGTTTTCCAATTGGAACAACCATAGATATTTTGCAAGCTGGAAGCGGCCAAACAACCATAGTTCCAGCATTTGGTGTTATTATAAATTACACCCCAGGATTAAAAATTAGATCACAGTGGTCTATTGCAACTATTATAAAGCGTGATTCAAATACTTGGTTAGTATTTGGGGACTTGACTACGTAGGAGAATTAAATGGGTAAAAAAACTGGTAGAAGATCGGCAGCGGCTGGAGATTTTGAAAAGCCATTGCCACCCCTAAATCTCGTAGCTACAGATGTTGGCCTAAATAGATTATTTAATAATGGCGCCGCATCAGTTGCTTTTACAGTAAACCCAATAGGAACAGTTCCAACAAGTTTTATTGTTACTTCAAGCCCAGGAAGTTTTACAGGAGAAGGGTCATCTTCCCCAATTTTAGTACAAGGACTTCAAACCAATGTGTCCTATACATTTACAGCAGTTGCTATTAATAATAATGGAACATCAATTCCTTCTGCTGCCTCAGTATCTAAATTAATTACAACAGTTCCAGGAATTCCAAGAACTCCAAGTGCTACTTCAACAGTTGCAGATACAGACGTTGTCTCATGGACGGCACCAGCAAATGATGGCGGTAAAGAAATTGCAAGTTATACTGTAATCTCTAACGATCCTTCAGCTCAATTGCCAGCAGGAGACGGATCACCAGGACCAGTTTATTTAAATGCCGTTTCTCCTTTATCAATTTCAGAATCAGGAGGAACTTCTCAGGCTTATAACATATATGCCATTAATGCTAACGGAACTTCAGTTCCTGCTTCTACAGCTACAGTTACAACATTCTTCTCACCACCCAGATTCTTCGGGCCACCAGCATTCTTTTCACCACCAGCATTCTTTGCTCCACCACAATTCTTTAGCCCACCATCATTCTTCTCGCCACCAGGATTCTTTTCACCACCAAGCTTTTTCTCACCACCTCGATTCTTTTCACCACCACAGTTCTTTAGCCCACCAGCATTCTTTGGTCCTCCGTTCTTCTTTGGCCCACCAACATTCTTCGGCCCTCCAAGCTTCTTTTCACCACCTCGATTCTTTTCGCCACCAGGATTCTTTTCACCACCAGCATTCTTTGGTCCTCCGTTCTTCTTTGGCCCACCAACATTCTTCGGACCGCCAGTATTCTTTGGTCCTCCGTTCTTCTTTGGCCCACCAAGCTTCTTTGGACCACCAAACTTCTTCTCACCACCTAGATTCTTCGGCCCTCCAGGATTCTTCGGCCCTCCAGGCTTTTTCTCTCCACCTAGATTCTTCGGCCCTCCAGGGTTCTTTAGTCCACCTAGATTCTTCTCTCCACCTAGATTCTTCTCTCCACCTAGATTTTGTATTCAAGAAGATACTCCAGTACTTACAAAAGACGGATATAAGAAAGCAAAGGATATTACAACAGACGACTATTTATTAACAGTAGTGTTTAATAATATGCCATTAGGAGATACAGAATGCTATCCAGGTAATGTTACAGCTGAGTGTATTGATTTAGTTGATAGCTGGAGCTCAAATGAATTAAACAATTTAAGTTTTTCAGAATCTAAAGTTACATCAATAAATGAAGATATATATACCTCTTACATTTATTTTAATGAAAACATAGAAAATAAGCTATCTTTATCAGAGCAAATATTAATAAAAAGAGGAAGCCAGTTTATACTTAAAACAACTGCAGAAATTGAAATTGGAGACAAGATAGTTTCTTATTCTGAAACAAGCATTGCAGAAATTTTAATAACTTCTATAAATATAATAGAAGAAGAAAAACGATCTTTCTTATTTTATAGAGAGCCCTATGGCCTCATTGTTGCTGGAGGTACGCTTGCCTACAATGGATGCCCAGTCCATACGTTGACGAACTAGCTATTAAATGCTAAAGTAGTAACATGAATAAAATAGAAATATTTCCAGGAATATGGAAATTTGAGAATGTTTTTGACAAGTCATTTGATATAATAAATGAAATTGAAAAAGCAGTGTCAAAAGGCGAATGCTCCTGGACTAAAGCTCAAGTAGGCTTAGAAGAAACAGACACGGAATATAGAGACTGTTATGACTTTAAGCTAAGCGATTTAGGCAAAAATCATGAAGTATATAAGCACGTATACGAATCTCAAAAACCATACGTAGACGCATATTGTGATTATTACCAAATAAAAATGGACTTTTGGGAATGGACCAATGTTGTTAAATATGGTCAAGGGCAATATTTTAAAGAACATGCTGATCATGGTTGGTCCTATGTATCTACAGTTTCATTAGTATCTTATCCAAACGACGACTACCTTGGGGGAGAATTAGCTTTTCCAAAATTAAAGATTTTTGAAAAACCAAAAGCTGGAGATTTATACATATTCCCGTCTACATATTTGTTTTCTCACGTAGCAATGCCAGTAAGATCTGGCACCAAGTACTCATTTGTAACAATGTTAGACTATAATGATGATACCCATACTATAGAGTATGAAGAGTATATAGATAGAAAGTATGGTAAAAAATAATGTTTTCTGAAAATGCTGAATACCTGCATTACGGAATTGTTGTTTATAGAAACGTATTTACAAAAGAAATGGATCTAGTAAATAGATTAGAAAATTCTTTAAGTAAAAGCGAAGGAAAATATAAATGGAATCAGTCACAAACTGGTTATGCCCATACAGATTTAAAATATAGAGACGCTCACGATTTTAAAATTAAAAGAAATAGCGATGATAGCCTTATGCTATCAATGGAATATGTAAGTAAAGAAGACAGAAAAGAAGCTGAAATAGAATTAGAAAAAATTTGGGAAGACTCTTACAAGGCCCAGCTAAAGCCAGTAGAAGAATATAGAAATGCTTTTGGTATAGCGCCACTTAATTATTGGGAGTCATTTAACTTTGTTAAATATGGCCCACAACAGCATTTCCAAGTACATTCAGATCATGGCTATTCTTACATATGCGTACTTTCATCAGTTGGATATATAAATGACGACTATGAAGGAGGAGAGCTATTCTTTGATAAGTTTAACTTAAAAATTAAACCACAAGCTGGAGACCTGTATCTATTCCCGTCTTCTTATATCTATTCTCATTCAGCAATGCCAGTAACAAGCGGAACAAAATACTCAATAGTAACTATGCTAGACTACCTTGAAGCTCCGCATACTCCAGACTATAGAGAAATTGAAAAGAGATACACAGAAGGCTATGCATAAAATAATTGCATACAAAAAACATGATGACGCTGCAATTCTAGAGCCATTAACTGTTAAAAGGGAATGGATGGAGCAAACAGCAGAAAGACATGCCTATACCTGCTTCCCAGTAACTCTTACAAACTCAATGGGCTGGAGTCTATCTTTTCCAGAAGATATTGTTTTTGTCTGGAACGGGAAATCGGATTCATCCCCAGATCATGTTAAAATTTTAAAAGGAGAAAAATATTGTTACACAGAAAGAGCAAATGCAACCATTAGCTTTAAAACTGGTATAACTTTTAAAACTGAGGAAAACGTAAGCTTGGTTGGAATGCCAGCCCCTAATCATTTTTTTGATGGAGCTCAACCATTCACAACAGCAATTAGTACTTCATGGTATACAGCAGAATTTCCAGTTGCTTGGAGAATTACAAAGCCATATACAGCAATGACTATCCCAGCGGGATACCCAATAATATCTATTCTTCCTATATCATTAGGAGAACTACAAAATTCAGAAATTGAAATAAAGCCAATTCAAGACATGCCAGCATCAGAATTTGCAAACAAGTATAATGAAACTGACCATATAAAATTTGTTTCTAATTTAGCAAAAGAAAAGAAGTGGACTAATTTTTATAGGGACACAACCGATTATTTAGGAAATAATTTAGGTAAACATGAAGTAAAAAATTTAAAGTTAAAGGTTGTTGAAAAGGGGAAAAATGCCAAAAATTAAATTTGGTTCTGCTAGGCCTTATAATAACGAAGCGCAATATAAAGAAGTCATCCCAGATGCTATTAAAAAGTTTATGCCAGAATGGTGGAATAAGGCAACTAAGTATTGGCTTGCTGAAGATGGAGAATACATACCAGCTCAATATCCTCATCAAGAGCCAGAAGAAAGATCTCTAGGATTCAAGTCTTGCCCCGCTCTTTTAGATATTTTTAGTACAGGGTATACACTCAGAACTCCTACAGACATAATGTTTGTCCAATACAACGGAGAGCCATTTGTAAAAATTGATGAAGAGTTTAAAGATTTTTGTGACGCAAGACACGCAATGCCTCAATTTGAAAATCCACACGGTTACCACGCTAAGCATTTTCATTGGTGGCCAAACTGGGGTATTGAATTACCTAAAGGGTATAGCGCACTAGTAACAAGTCCATTAAATAGATTTGATTTACCATTTTTAACCGTAGCTGGTATAATAGATAGCGATAAGTATACTATGCCAGGACTTATGCCATTCTTTCTAAAAGAAGGCTTTTCTGGCTTAATACCAAAAGGAACTCCTTATGCACAGATTATTCCAATAAAAAGGGAAGACTGGACATCAGAACATATTTATTATACAAATCAAGAAATGTATGACAGGCACGTTGCGACAACAGATAAATATAGGGTTGCTTATGGTGGAATCTATAAACAAAAAACTTGGGAAAAAAAGAATTATGAATAGGGGAAAAAATGGCATTTGAAAGTACAATTAGCGAAGACAATATTCAAAATTACGATGCATTAGCAGACGGTAGGGATGTTCGTACTGCCAGACAGTCAATTACCCCGTCGGGCTATTTTGGAGAAGGCCCAGAAATGATTGGCGAAATAGAAGACTTTCTTACTGAAGAGGAATGTGATTTCCTAGAAGACTTTGCCCGTAACAATAAAATTTGGGATGTTACAGAGTCTCATTTTAATGAAAATGGAACAATTATTTATGATCATCGACCATGGGAAAATAGAGTTGCCACATTAAATACTTTAATGAAAGCAAGCCCAGTTGCAGTAGACATGCTAAGAAATATTATTGCAAGACTTAAGCCAGAGATTGAAAAATTTTTTAACGTATTAGAAGCTGAGCCAACAAACCCAGCTATAGTAAGATGGCCAGTTGGAACATTTCAGTTTCCACATGCAGACAAAGAACTGCATGAAGGCCCAGACGCAGGAACAGAAAATGATTTTCCTTGGTATGACTTAGGAACTATATTTTATTTAAACGAAGATTTTGAAGGAGGGGAGCTACATTTCCCAAGACAAAAAATTGCATTTAAACCTAAAAGACGTGCAGTTTATTTCTTCCCAGGAGACAAAAACTATATTCACGGAGTAGATAAGGTTACAGCTGGAACTAGATATACGTCCCCATGGTTCTGGACAATTAGAAAGTTAAAAGAAAATGACAACGCTTAGTAAAGAAGTTTTAGATAAATATCCAACCATTAAAGAATGGAAGGATGATGTTTATACAATTGAAAATTTTATTACTGAACAAGAAGCCGAAGCCATGATTAAATATTTAGAATCACTAGTTACATCTGGCAGATTAAAATGGAATCAGATATCATTTTATGACTCTTTTGCAATGGGGTTCTGGGATTCAGATCCCACACTTCCAGAGTTTGGCTTGCCAGAAGATTATTTTAACAGATTAAAATTTAGATTTAAAAAAGCAGGAGAAGACATATTTGGACACAAATTTGCAGAAATTAGCTACCATGCTCAAAAATGGATCGAAGGCGCATTTGCAGATTTTCATTCTGATAACTCAAAAGACGGTAAACCAACCGCATTTGAAAGAAGTCGATATGCTGGATTTCTTTATTTAAATGATGATTTTGACGGAGGAATATTAAATTTCCAACACTATGACATTGCGATAACTCCTAAAGTTGGACTGATAGCAATATTTAAAGGTGGTCATGGAAATGAGCACGAAGTTACTCAGGTTAAAAATGTTAAGCGTGAAAGATACACAATAGGATCCTTTTGGGATGATGCACGAATTGAGTATACCGACGAGCAAAGACAACATTGGGCAGATGAATTAGCTCAAACAAGACAAGAACAAGATGTTCAATATGATCAATGGGCAGAAGATAAATCATCTGGTAATACTCCAGTTTATAAAGGGAAGGGCGAGCTATGATAATTGACGTAAAAGATTTAACAGAAGACCTTACAATTCTGTCAGAAAAAATATTTATATTTAAAAAGGTTATGTCTAATACAGAAAAATTTATTGAAGAATTAAATACGATAGACTTAAACTATTTAGAAGATATTCCTGCAGACTTAAATCCAGTAGCACATTACCCAATATCTGAATGGATTGATTGGGCTTCTAATGATGGCGAAGATCTTATTTATGGCAAACAAAAGACTGGAATATTTAACTTTGATGAAGAAAATAAAAATGATTCTAGAGGTCATAAACAAGCAGTAAGTTTAATTTCACAAGTAAAGCAATGTGCCGATAATTTAGCAGCAGAATATTTTAAGCATTTGTATATAACAGACACCCCACATTTGCCTAACGTCTTTGATGTTAAAATTTACAGTGTTGGAGCAGAAATGGGAAGACACTTTGATCTCCATCCAAATGACAATAAAACAATTCTTTCTGCTGTTATTTATTTAAATGACAATTACGAAGGTGGAGAACTATACTTTGACCAACAAGATATAACCATTAGGCCAGAGTCTGGTTGCGTTATTTTTTTTCCTTCAACAGAAGACTTCACACATGCTTCTCTAGAAATTACAAGCGGACAAAAAGAATGCATACCATTATTCTTTTTTGAACGACCTGAGGCATAAAACGACATGTCCTACTACCTGAATGTTATTAAAGATTCTCCAATAGGATTTTGGAAGCTTGACGAATCTTCAGGTACTATTGCAGCCGACTCTTCTGGTTGCGGAAATAATGGAACATATTCTGGATCTCCAATACGAAACATTCTTCCTTTAATTCCAGGCGGAGGATGTGGAACAAAAATAACTAGTACATCCAGCATAACGTTTCCAATAACAAACAATTACTATGGGGCAGCCACGACTCCTGGAATGGCAACAAAATATTCTTCAGATAATGATTTTAGCATGGAAGCCTGGGTAAGCATAGACATTTTAAATAGTATTTCCAGCAACAGGATTTTTGCAGACAGCAATAGCGGCACAGGGCTGTATTGGGAAAACGGTGACATTGTATTTAAAGCAGAACTTAATGAAGTAAGGCATGCAGTAACATATTCAAAAAAAGCATTACATCTTGTCGGGATATATTCTCCAAAATCAATTTCTCTGTATGTCGATGGAGTTCTTGTAGGATCAACAGAGTTAAGCTATTTTAAATTTACTAACACAGCCGTATCATTTGTTATTGGGCCAACGCAATCTTCTTTAGATACATTTACAATAGACTCTCCAGCTATATATAGATATGCATTAAAAGAAGATACTGTAAGAAGCCATTATTTACAAGGAAACATTTCTTCATCAGCAATTCAAGTTGTTTTCCCAGACGAAGGGGTTTTATTTTCTGGAACAGATGCACAAATTAAAACTCAATTTCAATACTCTTATCCGATAAACAAACAGTGGCAAGACTTTGTAGATGACAATACTTATTACGACAATGTAAAAAAAGGAATATCCTTTTATCCATCTACAGGTGCAAAGACATTTATTATTGAAGACTCATTTTTGTTACCATCACAAATTGGACTAATTACATCTAAAGTTGAATGGAGAAATAATTTAGGAATATCTGTTGAGTCCAGTATAGACGGCATAAATTATTTGCCATGCATTAACGGAAGACCACTTCCACAATACTCTAAGGCATCTTTTAGCACAGCAAATCAGGTATACTTTAGAATCACAATGTCAACCTCAGATTCTTCTAAGCATTTTCCAAGACTATCATTTTTTTCAATCAGCTTTTACAACAACAACGATTTATATGCAGACAATTACGGGGATAAAATATCTTCAACCTCAGACTACTACCTCGGCTCATTAAATTATCCAATTTTATCTAGAAATGAAATGAATGGAATAAGGGCAAAATCTGGCATCGGCTTTGATATATCTACATCATCACAAATTAAATCAATAGAGTTTTTCTTAACTCCAGCAGACATATCTCAAGCAAACATACTTCTGTATGCACCAGCTAGTGGATCCTCTTCTTCAGAGTTTAAATGGGCTGCCAATGGGACAATATCAAAAACTAACATTCAGGCTTGGTATGTTAACGGGGTAGACAAAACGGCAACAACCTCAATATCATCCGTTTTGGCCAATAATGAGCCAGCCTTTATTACAATAGTATTTACTAATCCAATTTCTACAACAATTAGAATGAATTATAATGTTTCAGGATCCCCCTCAAACTTATACAACGTAATAGCCATATATGAAAAAGAGATAACCTCAGAAATCTGCCTTAACCACTATAACGCCTATGCTGGAAAGCCTTCTTCAATAATAAACGATCAGACCGTTACCCTGACAGAAGCAGAGACAAGATATTATAATAATGAATGGATAGTCATCCAAACAGTATAATTTGAACATTGGCCTGACAAAGTCTGGACTTATTTTAAAAAGAATGGTAGAATATTAATCTATGGATATCAAAAAGCTAAATCATAAAGTCCTAAACGAGGAATCTACTCTAGGAATATATGTCTGGGAAATGCCAGATGGCAGATGGATTGGAGACGATGATGGCAATTTTCTTTCAGTCACATCAAAAAAGAACAACCGATCAAGAATGGATGCTTTGGCTAGAGAAGTTCGCTCATACGGCATATATGAAGGCGGGCCTAAGTTTCTTTCCGCTAGGCGGAAAATCAGCGACGAAGACTTTGAGCACCAAAAGCAAAGACTTGATTGGGGATTAGTTCCAGATCCATTAGATATTGGAAACTATAAAGATGAAATGAAACAACTAAGAGGTGGAAAATAATGGAGTTCATAGAAGAAGAAAACGAAAATCAACAGTCTATTAGCATTTCAAATGCAGCAGATTGGCTAAAATTTAGTTCAAAGTCAATTATTGAAGACACGGATCCTTTTAACTTAGAGGGAGATGAATTAAAAAAGCTTAATGGGCTAGGCTCTACCTTTAGACGGAAAATGGGAAGAGACATTCAAAAAAGATTTGTTGGTCAAGAAGGAACTGGCACACAGCAAAACCTTCTAGCACAAGCCGTAACTGGCTATGCGATGTTTGACCTAATTGAACCTCCATATAACCTAGATTATCTTTCTAAGATTTATGAAATTTCCCCATATAATTATTCTGCAATAAATGCCAAGGTATCAAATATAGTTGGCTTAGGCTACTCCTTTATTGAAACAAGTAGAACCAATGACGCATTAGATACAATTACAGATGAAAAGCAATTAGAAAGAGCTAGAAAAAAGTTAAATAGAATTAAGCAAGACCTAGAGTCTTGGCTAGAGTCAGTAAATGAAGAAGAGACATTTACAGAAACACTAATAAAAGCATATGTAGACCTAGAAGCAACTGGAAACGGTTACATTGAAATTGGTAGAACAGTTGCAGGTAACATAGGATACATTGGGCACATACCCGCAAAGACAATGAGAGTGCGTAGATTAAGAGATGGCTTTATTCAATTGCTTTACGGTAAGGCAGTATTTTTCCGTAATTTCGGAGATCAAGAAACAGAAAATCCAATTGCTGGACAAGAAGACCGTCCAAATGAAGTTATTCATTTAAAGAAATACACACCAACAAACAATTATTATGGAATCCCAGACATTATTGCTGCTCAAAATGCAATGGCGGGAAATGAATTTGCAGGAAAATATAACTTAGACTATTTTGAAAATAAGGCAGTCCCACGTTATATCATTACAGTAAAGGGAGCAAAGCTTTCAACTGAATCAGAAAGAAAATTACTTGAATTTTTCCAGGTTGGATTAAAAGGAAAAAATCATAGATCTCTTTATATTCCATTGCCACCAGATTCACCAGACTCGAAGGTAGAATTTAAAATGGAGCCTATAGAGGCTGGAACTCAAGAAGGCTCATTTAATACATACAGGCTATCAAACAGAGACGAAATTCTCCTTGCCCACAGGGTCCCAATTAATAAAGTTGGAACACCAGCGGGAGTTAATTTAGCGGTAGCCAGAGATGCCGATAAAACATTTAGAGAGCAAGTCTGTGGCCCAGCTCAAAACAATTTAGCCAAGAAAATAAATAAAATTATTGAAGAAAAAACAGATGCCCTTTTAATTAAATTTAATGAGCTAACCCTGACAGACGAAGACACTCAATCTAAGATTGATGAAAGATATTTACGAATGCAGGTAATTACCCCTAATGAAGTTAGAATTAGAAAGGGCATGATTCCAATTGAAGGCGGAGATGAGGTCGTAGACCTAAAGGCACAAGATGCTGCAGAGCAAACCGCCCAAGCTGGAAAAACCAGATCCAGAGATTCTGAAAGGTCTGCAAATTCCCCAGATAAATCTGGAGAAGGCAGAAATTCAAAAGGGGATGGCCGTCAAGTAGAATAAACTCTACTCGACCACTATTTGCGTTATATCACATAACAGTATAAAATAAAGCATATGAATATTGAGAAATCTTACTGGTCATCCAGTGGCGAAAACATTCATCTTTCCGTTCCCTTTACTAAGGTCAATAGAGAGAAAAGAACCGTCTCAGGTTTTGCAACTTTAGACAATGTAGATCAAACTGGCGACGTTGTTACTTCAGAAGCAAGCTTAAAAGCGTTTGAGGGTTTCCGTGGAAACTTGCGTGAGATGCACACACCACTTGCAGTAGGTAAAGTTGTTTCCTTTAAACCAGAAACATTTTATGACCCATCATCAAAAGAGTTTTACCATGGAGTTTATGTAGATGCATACATTTCAAAGGGAGCTCAGGATACTTGGGAGAAAGTTCTTGACGGAACATTATCAGGTTTTTCAATCGGCGGAAAGATTAACGAATCAGATAACGAAGTAAATAAATCAACTGGTAAATCTGTTAGATTTATTAAAGACTATGACTTACTAGAACTTTCAATTGTAGACTCACCAGCAAACGAACTTTGCAACATCTTGTCAATTTCAAAAGTAAACGGACAACTTGTTTTTAAAGGAATTGCAGCAGACGTAGTTACAGAAAATATTTTTTATTGTGAAGAAAGTGATTCTGTTTTTATCTCAACAGAAAAAACTTACACATCACCAGTTACTGGCAAAGAGACCGAATTAATCGGTTGGGTTGAAAGTAACGATGTTAATAAATCAAAAGAGATTGATAAAATTCTTGACTTGCACAAGCAATCAAGATTGTCGTTGCCTGATACACAAAAAATTGCAAAGCAGGCCAACGCAGAAGGAGGTAATGAAGTGTCAGAAAACACAGACGTAGTTGCAGAAGATGCATTAGCACCAGAAGCAGCCGTAGAAGAAACATCAGTTGTTGCCGAAGAAGCACCAGCTGAAGCTCCTGCAGAAGATGCAGTAGCAGACGCTCCTGCCGAAATTCTGGAAAAAGCAGCCGACGTATCAGAAGTTGAGGTTGATGAACCTGACTTTGCAAAGATGCTAGGCGACATTAAAAACTTTTTCTCAGAAACTGTAAACAAGTCATCAGAGCTAAATACAGCTCAGGTTTCAACAATCAAAGATTCAGTCGAATCTTTAACAAAGAGCGTTGAAGCAAAGATTACAGAATTGGCAGAACAAAATGCAACACTTTCAAAGTCAGTTGCAGATATTAACAACATTCTCAATAATGTTGAGAAGCGTGTGGATGCCGTAGAAGGCGATACCGCAATTAAGAAGTCCAGTGACCTTGGCGGGTCTCAGGAAGTTTTACAGAAATCAAAAACAACTTGGAACGGTTCTTTCCTCGGTTCCGTACACGAATTAATCAAATAAGGTAGGTGAAATAAATGAGTAATGAATTATTAGAAAAAGCAGCAGCAGCTGGATCTACTGGTACTGGAACGTTCGCGTCCGTAACTGGTGGTACAGGAACACACCGTGCATCCGAAGCGGGTAACGGTGGCTTGCTAAACCCAGAACAATCAGCTAGATTTTTAGATTATATGTTCGACGCTACCGTAATTGGTAAGGTCGCCCGTACAGTCCGAATGAAATCAGATACAACAGAGATTGACCGCATGTCAGTAGGCGAAAAGCTTATGAAGCTTGCATCAGAAGGAGAAGATACTTCTGCAAATTCAGCAGTAACTTTCTCAAAGATCTCTCTATCAACAAAGAAGCTTCGTTTAGATTGGGAGCTTTCAACAGAATCTCTAGAAGATAACATCGAAGGTGCAGATCTTGAAGATCACATTGCACGTTTGATGGCAACACAGGCAGGTAACGATATTGAAGATGTAATTCTTAACGGAAATACAGCATTAACTTCAGACAATCTTTACAAGTCATTTGATGGTGCAGTTAAGAAGGCTAAGACCAATGGTCGCGTAGTCGATGCAGCAGGTGCGGGAATTTCCCGTGCTGTATTTAACTCAGCACTTAAGGCACTTCCACGTAAGTACAAGCAACGTCGTACAGACCTTCGCTTCCTATCAGGCTCAAACTTGATCCAGGATTACTTATACTCAAACTCACAGAATATCCAGAACGTTAACCCACAGGACATTGCCTCAGGCATTATCCGTGGAGATGTTCCAGTAGTCGGTGGACCAGCAGGTTATGTTGCTCCATACGCATTCGGTATTCCAATTGTTGAAGTTCCACTTCTAAAGGAGACACAGACTGGTGATTACGCATCACCATCAGGAGACCACGGAGATATCCACTTGACATTCCCAAATAACGTTGTTATTGGTGTTAAGCGTGATGTAACTGTATATCGTTTCTTCTGGCCAAAGAAGGACTCAATCGAATACACAATGTTTACTCGTGTTGGCGTTCAAATTGAACAAGCTGACGCATGGGTAGTCGTTAAGAACGTTAAGGTCGCTTCCTAATTAGGAAATAGGCTTGCAAGAAAGGCCCCCAATTAATTTTGGGGGCTTTTCATTTTAATTTAATAATGCTATAATTGCTTTACCTAGAAAAAGGAGTATATCCATGTCATTTGATACATTAAAAGTATCCGAATTAAAAAAGGTCGCTGAGGATTTCGGCGTTGAAACACAAGGACTAAAGAACAAGACAGACGTAATAGCAGCATTAACTGAAGAAGGCGTAACTTGGTCTGTATATCAAAAAACACTAAAAAGTATTGAAGATGTAAAAGACGAAGACAAGATTGAAGTCATTCCAAAGTTTGACCCAAACAAGGTTCAAAGCCCAGACACGGTTCTTGTTAGAATGACAAGAGCAAACTTTAGATATGATATTCAAGGTCACACATTTACAAAAGAGCACCCGTTTGTTGCTATGACATCAAGCCAAGCTCAAAGTATCTTTGACGTAGAAGACGATGAAGGATTTAGAGTAGCAACGCCAAAGGAAGCTCAAGACTTCTACAACTAAAGTAATACGAGGAGATATAAATGGAGATCTTAGTAGGAACCAACTCACCAATTTCACATCAAGTATTTTGGAAGGGTGAAGTTATAGACTCCGATGCTATTCCTTCTGTAAAGATTTATGACACAACAGAAGACCCAGCAATTTCTCCAGCTATTAACCCCTCTACCCTAATTACAACTTTGACGTCAGAAAAAGATGAAACAAATATTGGGCTATACAATGTATATCTTCCACTAAGCATTACAAACCGCAATAAGACTCTTAAACTTGTTTGGGAATATAATATAAGCGGATCTGCAGTTTCATCAACACACGACGTATTTGTTGTTACGCCTTATGCTAATTTTAGCCAGGCTTCGCTATATTTAGGAACAAGCACTGACCCATCAGACCCTATGTATAAATCGTTTAAAGATTTAAAAATGGCAGAAAGATATGCACGTAAAAAAATAGAGAATTATACGCTGCAAAACTTTTTTCTTTATGATGACATACATACTGTTTATGGATCGGGATCAGACGTCCTTCCTCTTCCAACAAAGATAAACGAACTTCATGAGCTTTATATAAATGATATTCTCTTGTATGATGGAATTAATAATATAAATAATTGGGGATATGACGTCCAGATTTCAGAAACTGGATACGGTATTAGAATTAATCGTGCAGGCATGATTGATAATACTGTTTACACTGCTAACGGCATGGTGCCACCATCAATTAATGATTACGGTAACGGCGGATTTGGCGACGGAGTTAAATACAAAGTTGCTGGAAGATTTGGCTGGAATAAAGTCCCAGATGAAGTAGAGCTAGCATGCATAGAATTAATGAAAGACTTTTTCTCTAATGATAAAGAATGGAGAAATAAATATATAAAATCAATTCAGACATTTGATTGGAAATTTGACTATAATGGTACTGCTTTTACTGGTACTGGCAACTCATATGCAGATCAACTATTGTCTGAATATATCATAACCAAATCGGTAATAATTTAATGAACGATTTAATTGGATCATTGCTATCAATGAAAGTAGACGTCTATAGACAAATAGACAAACAAGACCCAAACACTGGAGCAATTAAAAAAGAATGGATTTTTTTTAAAACAGTCAATTGCCATGCAAAGGGGGTTATCAGCAATTCAGCAACAGCCAGGGGCAGCGATAGTCAAACCTTTAGCAATAAATATAAGAACGAACAAATTGTCCAGATTAGAACATGGGATAGACTTACAACGAGAGAAAAAATTACCAACATCCGTGATTCAGAAAACAACGTTATTTGGAAAGAATTAAATTTCCCTTCAGACAGCCCAACAGTTTTTGAAGTAATTGGAACAACACCAATAACAGACCCATTTGGCAAAACAATGGGATTTAATTCATCTGTAATGAGATCGGAGAATCAGCAAATTGGACTCTAGTGCAATGTTAGTTCAAGCAGCGAGTGGCCTAGAAAGACTTGTAGTAGGCAACCGTGATAAAGCCGTATTTAAAGATAGTACAGTTGCACAAATATCCGCATATGTTTATTACGAAGCAAGTGTAATAGCTAAGCTGACAAAAAATAAAGCTTTCCAGCAAAGATTTACAAAGACAATATTTGATCAAATTCAAAAGGATTTCCCAGCATATATAGATGCACAGGCTAGAACAAAACCAAAATCTTTACACCACGTTTACGAGTGGAAAAAAACTGGACAGGCAACATCAAGACTTTTTAAATTAAATAAAGTATCACAAGATGGACTTTCATTTGCATTTGATTATGAATTTCTTCCTTCTAAAAATGCCGTGCCAACAAAGCTAAGAGGGCGCAAACACGTATTTGCAAATAAAGCTTCCGTGATGGAACGTGGAGAGGCCATACAAATAGCTCCTAGGTCAGCAGAGCGCTTAGTATTCGAGATAGATGGAATGACCGTGTTCATGCCAAAAGGGGCTTCAGTGACCGTTAAACGCCCAGGAGGGGTATCTGTAAAGAACTCCTTTGACTTACTTTATTCTAGATATTTTAGCGGTCAATTAATTAACGAAACAATTAAAAAATCGGGATTTCAAAAGCTATTTAATACATCAATGTCAAAAGCACTATCTGTGCCCAATAATATTAAAAGAGTTCAATATTCTTTTTCTAGCAATGCAATACGGTCTCAGGCAGATACCGCATTAACGCAAGCATTTGGAGGAGCACTATGACAACCGATTATAAATTAGATGCAACACTAGAAATTAGAAAGTATCTCTGGGATCAAATATTGACCATAGGCATACTTGAGGAAAATGATTATTATTCCGACAATGTAGGTGAGGCAATTGTCCCTATCATTCCAGTTCAGCAGTCTCCAGAACTTAATCAATTTTTAAGCGGCAAAAGCCATATTGTATATGATAAGATCGGAATGTCATACGAGGACAACTGGGCCATTTGCTGTGAGCAAGTTTTGTTTACTATCTACTCTACAGATGTTTCTGAGATCAATCAAATCAGAAATTTCATGACAGACCTATTTAGAAGAATGGACGGGTCAGCAAAAGACCTAAATTTATGGTCTGGGGTTTCAGACAAGTTTAAGTTCTACAGCATATTTATATCTGAAATATCTCCAACTGCACCTTCAGAAGAACTTCAAGGCTTTCTGTCAGCCGACGTAGTCCTTGAGATTAAATACTCACGTATATCTGATACCAATGGGCGGTTTATTTAGGGTTTGCCTTTGGGGGCATTATACACTAAAATTAGGTAAGAGGAACGGCCTAGCCAGCCAAAGTTTTATATTTACAATTTAATATTATTTTAAAAAACAGGAGGTACAACAATGGCATTTAATAATGCAAAGAACATTCTTGTTGGTGCATCACCACTATATGTATCAGTAAAGGATTCAACAGACACGTCATATGTAGAAAATATGTTAGACGTCGCTGGAATCACAGGAATTGCACTTGCTCCAAGAGTAGCAGCAACAACTACACTTGAGGCAGCATCAACAAAAGTACGTAACGTAGGTTACACAAATAACGGTCTTCAAATTACTTACAATCCAACATACGATTCAGTAACAGTAGATCAGCTTCTTGATACAGCAAAGCTATTTAAGTCTGCAATGGAAGTTATGATTGCAACAGAATTAGCAGAAGGAACACTCGCAAACGTTCTAACTGTATTTGGACAAGGTGGAAATACCCTTACAAAAGATGGAGCCACATCAACAGATCAGTACCCAACAAAGGGTGCAACATCTGCTGACGATAAGCCACTAACACTAGGTCTAGAGGCAGGAGCTCTTGGTATTCAACCAACAGAGCGCCAGCTATTTGCAGTAGGTCAAGCACCTACAATTGCAAAGGGAACATCAACTGAGGTTAATGCAACAACAGAGCGTGTATATTATGCACGTCGTGTTTTGTCAGTACAACAGTCACAATTCTCACTTGCTCGTAATACACCAACTACTTTCCCAGTAACATTCCGTCTGCTTCCAGACGCAGGTTATGCAGGTTCAGAGTACGGTAAGATTATTGACCGAGTTCTAGCGTAATTAATTTATTAATTAACAGAGCCCCCCAGAAATGGGGGGCTTTCTGTTTGTGGTGATAATGCCTATATGTTATAATAATTGAGACTAGATCCTAGGAGGATTAAATTGGCAACTACAGTATATAGCGTAGAAGAAATTACTCTACAAAATGGCGCAACAGTAAAGTTGAAGCCTTTATCAATTAAAGAGCTACGCAAGTTTATGATTGCAGTTCAGAGAACCGCAGACGTTACAACAGAAGATGAAACATTAGATATTCTAATCGATGCATGTGCAGTCGCACTAGAAAAGCAGCTACCCGATTTGGTAGCAGACAGAGATTTACTAGAGGATGCTCTAGACGTTCCAACTATCAACCGAATTCTTGAAGTTTGCGGTGGTATTAAGTTGGACGACCCAAACCAACTAGCGGCAATGGTTCTGGCTGGTCAGAACTAGATTTAGCCGCTTTAGAGGGTGAAGTTTTTCTTTTAGGTCACTGGAAGAACTACGAAGAACTAGAAGAAAATCTTTCAATGCCAGAGTTAATTCAAACATTGAAATCAGCACAAAAGAAAGACACAGACAACAAAAGATTTTTAGCAGCGATGCAAGGAGTTGATTTGGATGTGGACGAAGATAAAAAAGAAGGTCCTACCTTTGAAGATGTCAGAAGAAGAGCTTTGGGAATAGAAGCAGACGAATCGGACATTGTTTCATTACAAGGCCCACTTGCCGCAGAAGCGGGATTTGGACTTGGAGCAGGGCTAGGATATTCTAAGGAGTAATATAAATGGCTGAAGAACAAGTAAGAACCAGAATTACCGCTGATGCGGATTTTTCTAATCTTATTGCAGATGTACATAAAGTAACAGCCTCACTATCTAAACTTCAAGAAAAAATTGCATCATCTAACAAGATGCTTGCAAATCAAATTGCTGTAATGAATAGGTCTTTTTCTGATACACTCAGAAGTACAGGACAATTTTCAACACACTTCGTAAGCCTAAATTCTGATGTAGAAAAGTTTGGTAAAAACTTAGAGTCAGGACAACTTAAGCTAGGCAAATATTTTCAAACCATGCAAACTCACACCAAGACTTCTGGTGGGCTTATTCGTGATCTTGCTAAACAACAAGTAGCACTACAAAATGCAATTATTCAGCCTCTGGGAAGAAACGCTCAGGGCTTAATGCAATTTAATGTCCAGGTTCCAAGAGGCCTAGATGAAGTAAAAAATAAAACAGCAATTGCTAGACAACAGCTTCAGATTATGAATAAGGTTGTACAACAAGGCGCTGGACAATTAATTAACTGGGGTAAAAATACTCAGTGGGCTGGACGCCAGTTAAGCGTAGGACTTACATTACCTATAGCAGCATTTGGTAAAGCCGCAGCAGATGCTTTTAAAACGGCAGACCAAGAGCTTGTAAGATTAACTAAGGTTTATGGAGATACCGCTGGAACAACAGCAGAAGAATTAGGAAAGATTAGATCAGAAGTAGAAGCCACAGCAAAGTCCCTTGCAAAAAATTTAGGTGCTTCTTATAGAGAAACTTTAGCACTAGGCGCAAACATTGCGGCAACTGGTCAAACTGGACAAAAGCTTATTGCATCTATTGAAGAAACTACTAGACTTGCAGTATTGGGTGAAGTAGATAGAGCAGAAGCAATGAAGGCTACATTAGCAATTCAATCTGCATTTAAACAAAACACAGAACAATTAACAGAATCAATTAACTTTTTAAACGCAGTTGAAAACCAGACTTCTACAAGCCTTGCAGATTTAGTTGAAGCAATTCCAAAAGCTGGGCCAGTTATTCAAGGACTTGGCGGAGACATAAAAGATTTAGCATTATATTTAACTGCTATGAGAGAAGGTGGAATTAATGCATCTGAAGGAGCAAACGCTTTAAAGTCAGGTCTTGCATCTTTAATTAACCCAACAAAGGCATCAGTAGCACAATTTAAAACATTTGGAATTGATCTATTAGGAATTGTAAATGACAATGCTGGAAGCACAACAGATACATTGTTGGCAATGCAGGCAGCACTTGATAAACTAAATCCTTTACAGAAACAACAGGCAATTGAAAACTTGTTTGGAAAATTCCAGTTTGCAAGAATGAATGCGCTATTTGAGAACCTTGGAAAACAAGGAAGCCAGACTCTTCAAGTATTAGATTTAATGAAAGCAAGCACAAGCGATTTAGGAGCATTAGCTGATCGAGAATTAACAGCAGTAACTGAATCTGCTTCTGGTAAGTATTCTCGTGCAATAGAGGGATTAAAAGCAGAGCTAGCAGGTATTGGAGAGTCCTTCTTAAATATCAATACAACTCTTATAAACGTTGTAACTAAGATACTTGATTTTGTTAGCAACCTTCCAAAACCATTAAAACAAGTACTAACATTATTTGGAGGATTGACTGCAGTAGCTGGACCACTTATTATGTTAACTGGTGTTCTTGCAAACTTCTTTGGTTATATAGTCAAGGGTGTATTCCATATGAAGGCCCTATTTAAAGGTGGAGAAGGATGGAAATACTTAACACCAGAAATTTTAGCAGCAGAAAAAGCTGGAAGTTTAATAGAGCAAACTCTTTATAGCGATGCAAAAGCAGCAGGAGTTTTACAGCTAGCATTAAGAAACCTTATTGATGAATTTTCAGTATTAGAAGCAAAGGCTGCATCTGGATCAATTTCAGTAGCACCAGCAGTAAGAACAATGGCTGGAAATTTAGCACAGCAAGCAGGAGCAGGATCAAGAACAGTAGATAAGAATCACCCTATGGTTGGGCCGTCATATTCAAGAGCAAGTTCTCATATGAACCCTAGAGGAACGATGTCGGAAACAGAAAGACTAAATCAGACATTCTTTGGAATGGTTCCTGGATCAATTCCTGTAAATCAAAAAATTGGCGCTAACCCACAAATTTATGCAGAGTCAGATTTGCCAAACATTCCAGGATTAACAAGAATTAACGGAGCATCAACAGGTGTAGTTGCAGCTGAAGCAGGCAAATGGCATGCAATGATGGCAACACTTGGAATGCAGTCAAAGGCAGAAATAGCTGCATTAAAAACTTCTATTGCTAGCACAGGAGTTGCATCAGCACAATTCATGTCAATATTTGATGACATATTACCAGCAGTATCTGGAATAACAAGAAATGCTGCAATTGAATCGAGAGCAATCATAGCCCAACTTGAAGCTGGAGCAATGAATGTTCAGCAAGCTAGAGCTCAAATAATTGCTTTGAATGCTAGAACAGAAGCATTAATTGCACAAACAACCATGGCACAGGCACAAGGAATGGGAAGAACTCTTAACCCAACAATGATACCTACATTAAATCAACCAGTAGTTAGCGCAAGCGGAAAATCAAATATGCGTGAATTGTTTAAAAAGAGTAAGACAAAAGATTTTATTGATAAGATTGCTCGTAATCTAGGAGTAAGAACTTCAGGCGCAGGATATAATATTGAAACAACTATACCAAAAAGATTTGCAACTGGCGGAATGGTTTATAGAGAAAAGGGAAGCGATGGCCCAGAGTTTAAGCCAATGGGAACAGACACTGTTCCAGCAATGCTTACTCCAGGAGAGTTTGTTGTTAAAGCAGATTCAGTGACTCCAGAAACACTTCCTTATCTTAAATCATTAAATGATGCAGGCGGCGGAAAAGATTTTATGCCAGCAACAATGATGTGGCAAGGAAGAGATGCAAACCAGGCCTTAGCAGGAAATAGACCAGCAATTAATTTAACTGGAGAATTTATTGCTAATGATTTGCAGCAATTACATTCAAGAGGCCTACACCCAATGGCACTTCTTTATGATCAAGCTCTTAGACTAGGATATGGCAACACTCCTGCAGATAAACTTAAATTACAACAGGCTTTAAAAAATGCATATACAGAGCTCACATCAAGTTTTGCATCAAAGGGGCCTACAAAAATAAATGCTAGATATTTTGAAACTGTTGCTAATAGTATTGGTATGAAGCATTTAAAAACAATAACTAGGCACAGCCCTGCCATGAAAAGACAAGTTAGATTAGCTGAAGAACTAATGTTTATTGGACATCAAAGAGATGCTCAAGGTAAGGGCGAACTTAAAGGATCTAGAAGAGCTTCTGGTTTTGATGGACAAAAAATGCCAAAGCATTTAACTGGAACTTCAAGTGGATTTTCTGGAAATCAAAATGCAACACACTTTGCTTTAGCGCAAGAGCTATATGATACTCCCCCTGCAAACTTATATGCTGGTCCATTAGGTAAAGGAGATACAACCTTAAGTAAAGTCTTTGGTGCAGAAAAAGGACATATGGGGGCAAAGATAGCTCCTTCAAAATGGAATATGCTTCTAGCATCAATAAAACATAAATCAAGATTTGCACCACTAGCACCAGATGCTAGATCAACAGCACTAACAGCTAAATGGCGTAGAGGGTATTCTAATGGCGGACAAGTTTATATGGCTAATGGTGGCCTAGTTCCAAGAACACAATATCTAGCAAAAGCTGGTGGAGTAAAGTCTGCATTCCAAACTGGATTCCAAACAGGCAAAACTCCAAAGGACGGCACTAGATCAGAAATGGGAAACCAAGGATTGTTTGCAGCTGGAATGGGACTACAGATGGGCGGAATGATGGCTGGTGGTCCTGCAGGAACGGCCATGATGGCAACTGGAACAGCAATGCAAATGCTTCCTATGTTGCAGATGTTAACTCCTGCGTTAAAGCAGCTAAAAAATATTACTGGAATGGTAACAATGTTTGGAAGGGTTGCTGGAACTGTATTTAAAGTTGCTGGTATGGCAGTTAAATTCTTTAGCGGTCCGATTGGCTGGGCTACACTTGCGATAGGAGCTTTAACTGCTGGAATAAAAATTTACAACAAAGAAATGGCAGAAACACGTAGAGAAAATGCAATGCTTAATGGTATTACTAAAAAGGGCGCAGCAGAAGCAGGTATCAGTTATGAAAGCATGACTGAAAAACTAAAGCGTGTTAATGCAGAATTAAAAATACAAAGAGAAAAGGGTTTACTAGCTTACGAAGCAAGCACTAGCTCTGGAGTATCTGGGTTAACTGTTACAATTGCACAGCTTAAAGAGCTAAAGAAAACAGCAAAAGAAACTATGCCAGAACTCATGGCAACATTTAATAATATTGATTCTTCTAAAGTTAATGATTTGGCTGCAAATCTAAAAGCCCAATTTGTTGCTGGCGGTATGAGTGTGCAAGATGCAACAAATAAAATTTATGCTTTAATTGAAGCTTCAAACAAAGCTGGTCAAGGATTTGATGCTATATCTCAAAAGGGATTCCAGCAAATTATAGATAAATCTACTGCAGCATCATTTACAATTAAAAATTTAGCTAAGAATATTGATGAATTAAATTCTGGAACTAGCAGCATAGACTCAGCAGCTTTTTCAGGAAATATAGATTCCGTAGTAACATCACTAGATGCAGCAGTACAGTCTTTAGTCGGAACAAAAGATGCTACTGGTGAAAAAATAACACAAACAAAAGCATTAGAAATGCAATACCAAAAGCTTGTAGATTTAGGGCTCAAAGATAAGCAAATGGGGCAGGCATCATTAGATCTTCTTAAAAAAGAAAATCCACAGCTAGCTTCTATATTAAAATCAACAGACACTATTGGAGGAATGTACGCAAAGTGGAGACTTTCTTTAGCTGGAGTTCAAGTTGATTTAAGAAATATTAATTCAGAAACAGCAATCGGAATGGCAATGTACCAGGATGCCCTAGCGCTTGCAGGACAACAAATTGCATCAGGAGCTGTAGCATCTAAATCCCTAGGAGATGCCGCAAAAGCTTCCAATAAATTAAAGGGAGAGATTAAATCTGGAGCAGACCTTATAAAGAAAGCAGCAGATAATGAAGCTGGATTAAATAGAGCAGGAATAAAATTAATAAATGACAAGATTGCTGCTATTAAAAAAGAAGCAGATGCAAAAAGAAAAGCAATGTCCGACTCTTTGGATGCAGAAAATACAGAATTAGAATTACAAAAATTGCAACTAGAGTCACAGGCAGCGCTTGCTCGTGGAGATAGAGATGCTTATGCTCAAGCTCAGTTAAGCATTGCTCAACTTACTAAAGAAATGCAAGCTAAGCAATCTATGGCAAAAGTTGATGAACTAGAAAAGAAGGCTTTAGAAGCACAACAGAAACTTCTTGATGATGATGCTGAAAGAAAAGCAAAGCAGCAAGATGCAGTAGTTTCGGCTAGCAAAACTGGAGAAGCCAAAGCAACAACACAGGCTAAGATTGATGACATTATGCTACAGCTTACAAAATTAGCTCAAAGACAAGCTACCAATGACGACCAAAAAGATTTAAAGAAAAAAGATATAGAAGACAAGGCTATAAAAGGAGCTTTTGATTTAATACTTGGAGAATTAGAGAAATCATCTAATGCTGTTCAAGAAGCATTTAAAAAGTTTGTAGACCCAGAAACAGATAAAAGACTAGTTGATAAAACATATAGGATTCCTAAGGTGGGAATGGTTCCAATGGGTGGAGCTAGTACAGCATTTGATTCATTAGTTTCAGAAGTTACAAAGCAAGGCGAGACTAATTATAAAGCAATGGTAAAAGATTTAGGAGGCGGAGCAACACTTAAAGATATACATAAGGCATTGGGAGGATCAACTAAAAATTCATATGACTCAGCCGATATTAAAGCTGTGTTAGATAAAGGCACTTTTAATAAAAATGTTGATGCAACCGATTTAAAGGCTGGATATATGAAAGATGGATTCCTTAAAGAAGATGCTAGAGAATTATTAATTAGATCTAAAAAATTAAAAAGAGGCGATTCGTTTGAATATGAAGGAGTTACATATAATGTAACAGATGGCTATGATGCTGCGATGAAAGACCCAAGAGCTGTAAGAAGAGCTGGCGGAGGAAGATTTACTCCTGGACAATTATATACAGTTAATGATGGAATGAAAACAGAAGGTATTAAATTTGATATGCCTGGTACAATTTATCCAAATATAAACACAGCTGGAAACTATAATATTCCAGGGTCTGGTATTAATGGAATGCGTAGCTTATCTAACACAACATCATCAGATTGTGTGTATAATATTAATATAGAACTTAATGGAACTAACGTTACAGCAGATGACGTAATGAGAAAATTTGAGCAGAAGATGCAATTAATTGGTGCCAAAGAAGGCAAAATGAGAACGGTTGGGAGCTACAACGCATGACAATATTATTACCTAGAGGATCAATCTTAAGCATAGAGGCTAAAGATCTACTTGCAACCCCAGCAGGAACTACTAACATTTGGAATAAGGTTACCGAGCACAACAGAGGCGAGTTTACTGTAGACATAGAAAGAATTGAAAAGGTATCCAGAACATCTAATGGATCTATAAGAAAAAACTTTATTGCTGACAAAAGAAAGTTTTCCACATCTTGGACAATGCTTCCTTCATATAGAACTTTAACTGTTGATGGCGCATGGGGAGCAGAAGATATAAGATCATTTTATCTTTCAGCTGCGGGACAGGGTTCTTTTAATATTAAAATAAATTTAGCAAAAACAGGAGCAGACCAGACAGCGGTAGGGTTTGAGCCAGCAACTGTTGTAATTAGTTCATGCAGTTTTACGATAGTCAAAAGAGGACTTCAGCCATTTTGGAATGTTTCATTATCTATGGATGAGGTATAATGATATCTTCATCAACAAATGCAAAAACCATATTAGAAAATAGCACAAATATATCAACTAAAATTGGTTGCACCTTCGAATATAACATGAACACATTAGTAGACAATATTACTATTTCAGGAACAGATATTGTAGCGGCAAATGGAGCAAAGCCTTTTAAAAAATTATTCCCAGCAGACGCAATTATTAAATCAAACAGACCACTTGGGGCAGGAATAAAATATGCAATCACTGGAGATGTTGCACAAGATAGCTATAGAAATCCAAAGTCTATTACATACCCAATGACATTCAGAACATATTTTCCAGGAGTAGACACAACATATAAGTATTATTTAACTGCAAAATCTACTGCCGCAGATATAACTTTAACATACCCTAAAGCTATTTTAACAAACAAAATTATTGCTAGATTTGAACTATCTCATTCAACTCCATCAACATGGACAATATATGGAAATGGAACCCAGCTAGCAACAGGATCCATTACAGAAACATTTGCAACACTTCCAGCAAAAAATTACAATGCAGGAACAGTAACAATACACTACAACGGTACATCTTGGACAACAACCGAGCCAGCAACCCCCTCGGCACCAGTTAGCCTTACAAGCGTTAGACTAACAGCAAGTGCTGTTGCCGATAAATACATTGGCATAATTGAATTTTCACCTAGATGGGTTGTTGATGTTTCAGATAGAATTTCTTTATTTAGTATTGCAAAGGAATCTTCTACTGGGGCAGATGACATATTGCCAATAGGAAAAGTTTCCGCCAACTCTTTATCACTAGGACTTATTTCATACGAGGATAGCAGAACCGTCCAGTCGTTTGACAAGACCTTTACTTTTGATGCATCAAAAATATATCTGTATAAACAAATACAAATTAAACCTTATGTTAAACTTTATTTTACAGGAGCAGCACTTACTGATTCAAATGGGCAGTATGAAAAATTTAATCAGGGTGTTTTTTATTGCGATAGCTGGTCAACTGGAGAATATGGCGATATAGATATAACTGCATTAGACTCAGCAAAACTACTTCAGGACACCCTGTGCCCTTCACTCCTTTGCGAAGAATACTCAGTGCCTGGAATCCTAAGAAGAATATTGGACTCAATTGGATTTACAAACTATAATATAAATACAGCAACAGCAGAGTCCTCTCCGCTATCTCCAAAATTTTGGTGGTCAGATGACAGTAAAACAGTTTGGCAAGCAATACAAGAACTATGCAGAGATGCACAGATAACAGCAGTTGTTGATGAAAATAATGTTTTGCAATTTTATACAAGAGATTATCTTTTTAATACATCACGATCATTGGACTGGTCATTTAGATTAAATGCAAATGGATCAGCCCTATCAAACATTCTTTCCTTAAGTAAAACAGATTTAGCCTCAGCCAATCAAATTAAAATATTATGGAATAGCGTAACCACTAATGAGTATGCTGGGCAAGCACAACCACTGTGGCAGACTGGAAGAGGCTGGATGGCGGCGCTATCTTTAGATCAAAACTTATATACAACAGATGTGGCTGGATCATTTATTAAACTAAGCTCTATAACAACTAATGATTATGAGCAAAAGGTTATTGATGAATATAGCGGATACCTAGTTATAGATGCTGAGATTATAGAGTATGACGGAATAGAATATTTTTATAAAACTTCTGACGGAAGCACAGTCAATGTTATTGTTGAAAATAATGCAGATGTCTTAAAGTTTCTTGGCTTAGGCGCAGTAGGCTCAGATAAAACTGGAAGAACTGGAAGAGTTAGAATTAAAACCAGAGGAGCATTTGGCACAACACCTGCAAATCATTATGCAGCAGCTGAAGACATTATTAATTCATGGAGCGGATTTGAGGTGAGTTGGGTATGAGATATTATGATTGGTACATGCTTGATGGAGAATCTTATAACGCACCAACTGTTACAACTCCAGTTAATTACAAAATACCATTTGTTTCTGTAATTCCAACTTCACCTACAGAAGCAACAATAGTTGCTGGAGATCCAGTAACTGCACCAGGAAGTTATTCTGGAACAGCATCTACTTCAGGAAATTTTAGCGGATTTAGTGCTATTGATCATAGACCATTTACAGACGATAACGGCATTGTTTTCTTAACTGGACTGCTTCCTGGAATGACATACTATGTAAGAGTCCGTGCACACAGTGGAGCAAACGCAACTGGAACCTATGGCGAATATACTTATGATGTATTTACAATGCCAAAGTCTGCCAGTGTTGGTGGCGTAGCAACTACTACAACTGGAACAACAACACCAAACAATTCGGCTTCTGCGGCAGATACTGGAACACAAAATAATACAACAGACGCTGCAGATGGATCTACTGAAACACCAGCAGCAAAAGGAACTTTTAATGCCGTAGTTGGAAATAGACAAGTTACTAGGTCTTTATTCAAAGTTACAAATAATTCAAAAAATAAAAATACTTATTCTATTGCGATGAAAGACTTTGGAATAACTACGTCATCTACACACTACGCATTTGGAACTGGAATGTTTTTCCCAGGTGGAACAAAAGATACTGATGTGGGCGGAGGATTTGGATTCTTTGTAGACAATAGCGGTATGAATGGCTATTACGTATTTATGCAAAAAACAACAAACCTTAAGGTTGTTTCCGAAAATGAAGTTCAAATATTTAAAATTGTCAACGGTAAAAAAATTGTTCTTTCTGATAGCCAGCAAACTGCAAGCACTAGCGTTAACGGAGTAGTTGGAGCTAAAAACTATAAAGTAGACGTAAAGGTAAAAACTACGCCAACAACAAACGTAATTGATGTGTATATAAATAATTTTAAGATATCTGCAGTAGACAGTAATGCGGCCAGTACAACTGACCCAACAAAACTTATTCTTCCTCCAACCTCTAAGGTAGCAATGTTTTCATCTGTAGGATCTGCCTCATTTGATTATATTTACGGAACACCAATTGATGAAAATCAATATAATACTGGAGTAATGCAAAATGTATACAATGGACAGTTTGCCTCTACAACACTAGATTTCTTGTACGGAGAAAAAGTACTTAGCAATTTTGATAAACTCAGTTTGCCAAACGGAAAGATTGAAGAGTTTGGTACCGTTGCAAGAGAGCTCAGGAAGGTGTCTTTAAAATACGAGCAAAGACCAGGCTATCCGCTTTACGCTACATTGGGAATTAATAAATACGTTCAGGTGCTAGGCTCAAGGCTGACCTCATTTGGAGCAGAAATATATTTATTAAATAATGCTGGAACCTATGTGCCGATTGACGACGGGCAATTATATTCATTTCAAGTAATTGGAAACTACGTTGTTCCTACAGGACAGCATGAGTATATGGATAAATCCGTAAATGAATTCAGTGCGCCAGAACCAGCAATTTTTGAATCTATGTGGATACAAAATGAGAGTGATGCCAAGAAGCTTTCAGAGTGGATTAAAACCCAATGGTCTAAGCAGCAAATGATCGTTAACATGGAAGTATTTGGAAACCCATTATTATCAGTAGGTGATGTAATTACAATTAATTATCCAGATAACAACTTAGACGGAACTGGCAAATTTATTATTACAAACTTAAATCTTTCGTATGACGGGGGGCTAAGTACCAGTATTACTGCTAGATCTATATATAGTTGATAATGGTATAATGACAATATGATAAAACCAAGAATATCCACTACAGGAATTGGAACTACGTCCCCAATAACCCTGTATGCAAATTCTCCAGAAAATACAGATATAGCCCCAAATTTTAAGGTAGTAATACCAGGAAATATTGTTGGGCCAATGTATGTAGCATCAGCAGATTTATCTACTGATGAAGTCGGAGATGACGATATTGTTGTTATTGATGAACCAGGAGACGGGTCCTCGGATGGCGGATCACCAGGGTCCTCTATGCCATCTATGAGCGACATAACAGTAATATCAAACTCTGTAGTATATAGCGATACTGGAGTTCCAAGCGTTACGCTAAAGTTAAAAATTAAAAATTCTAGCGGTCAAAAATTAAAAGGAATAAATGTGAGGGTACAATCATTATGATAACTAAATTCGGAAAAAGATTTCTAACCAACTACATAGCTGGCAACATAGGCTTTGTGCAAAAAGACCTAGCGTTAGGAATTGGAACAACTGCAGTAAATGCTAAAGGTAAGGACACAAGGCTAGAGTTTGAATTCTACAGACTACCAGCTTCCCTTGGAAGCATTGATATTACTCAGACTGGCGTAGATGTTGATAGCGAGCCAATATTTTCTTACACAGCAATATACAAGGCTACAATACCACAAGACATTGCTGGAGTTATTTCAGAGGTTGGATTATATCCAGGAGCAAGGACTTCTTTAAATAACTTTGATAGCAAATTCCTCACAGATTTTGAAAACAATTTATTATGGTCTGATGGAACATTTAATCCAGCTTTAAAGCCAAATACATCTAGTCCTGTCTTTACAGCAAAAATTGGCGAGAACATGGTTCAATACAATGTTTCTGCTAGTTCAGTATTAGAATATAAAAATTCTTTAGTATCTTATGATATATCTGGATACAGCGTTAATGACACAATTTCTATAGCTTATAAAAAAGCAGACAACAATGTTTCTAAAATTAGAGTAAAACTTTATAGTTCAGATACAGCATATTGCTGGGTAGACTTTACCCCAACTGCTGGTACTGGGGACAAAATACAATCAACAACCTTAAATAATTTGTTTTCTAATATTACTGCAACTTCTCCAGACTTCAGCACTATTACAAAAATTGGATTAGAGGTAACAGCTGGAAGCGGTGGAGCCACTGTAGTTTATTTTGATGGTATCAGAATTAATGACGAAGACACTTTTGACCCAACATATGGAATGATTAGCAGATCAGTATTGGGCACACCATTAGTTAAGCCATCTGGCAGAGCAGTAGATATAGAATATAGAGTTGTGTTAGGATTCTAAATGGCTGAAACACTAGAAACTGGAAATAGAATTATTCCTGCAGATCTTGCAACATCTAATCAACCAGATATTGACAAAGATTTTTTTAGTGTATCAATTAAAGATTTAAAATTAGACAAGACTTATGCAATCCAATTTCAATGGGTTTTTGAAGATGGAAAAACTAGCGAATGGTCTACAGGGTATCAGGTTGTAACTGCTACAGAAGGAGTCCCTGGGGCAGTAAGTGCTACAGTTCCTTCAACTTCAACAGGCAATATTCCAGTAACACTTTCTGTGTTTCCAGCAAATGCAAGACGTGTTGACATATATGTTATTGGTGGAATATACGGAGCTGGAAAAGTAGTAGACTCTTTCCTTTCAGCAGGAACAAAAACTATTTCAGTTTCCGAGCCAGGCGTTTATCAAGTTTCTTTAATAGCAGTTACTCCATCTGGAATTAATGGAGATCCAACAAATACATTTACGATAACAGTTTCAGGAAGCACAGTAGACACTACAGTAATTCCTGGTGCACCTTCTTCCGTTTTGGTTACTGGGTTTAATGATACATCAGATCCATTAAATAGAACTGGATACGCAAATATAAGTTGGACTGCTGGAAGCGGAGCTAAAGGTTATTGGGTTGGGTTATGGACAAGCACTCCAGGATCAAGTGCTCCAATTAGACAAGTTGAAACAAACGAAACATCAGTTAGAGTGGATGGATTAGCAGTTGGATCATCTTATTATTTTCAAGTTAAATCTTATAATACATTTAATAATCCTTCTGTATATGTTGCCCCAGCACTAAACTATCCAGTTTTAATTCCTGGCAATACTACAGTGCCTGGAGCAGTTACAGTATCTGGAAGCGGAACACCAAGGAGCATAGTTGTCTCTTGGACTGAGCCAGCAACTGCTGCAAGTTTAGTTACAGCAGGCGGATACTATATTGCAAAGCTCTACACAAATTCTGGTGGCAGCGGATCCCCATTACAGACAAAAACTTGTTATTCAAATTCAACTACTTTTGCTGGATTAACTACTGGAGCATCTTATTGGGTTACAGTTCAACCTTACACTGCAGGAAGTAGCCCAGTAGCTGGAACATTATCCTCAGTTTATGGTCCCTTAGTTGCAACATCAGTTGAGCCAGCAGATATTCAAGCAGATTTTATTTTAGCAAACAATCAATTTCAAGTTGGAAACTCTGGAACAACAAGCGATGTACATCTAAGTGCTTATCCAAAAACAGTTGGCGGAGTGCCAGTTAAAGGTAGAATATATATTGGTGCATCAGAAACTAGTATTAGCGATCCTACTGGTCTTTATAATTCATCTGGCACACCATTTTATGCAGATGACACTGGAAGATTTTCTCTTGGAGATAAACTAACTTGGAGCGGCGGCGCATTAAATGTTAAAGGAACCCTTGATGTAACTGGAGCAAGTACATTTTCAAGCTATGTAATTGCTGGAGCAACAACCTCAACATTTATAGGTATTGGATATCAGGTACCATACAGACTTGCAAGTGTTTTGCAGACTGGAGCAAACGCTTTAAATGGAATCGTACTTAACAGTAGTGGCACGGTTGCAAATAGCGATTGGATAAAGGCCGATGGAACATTTAGGCTTGCTGATGGAAATCTGACATTTACTGGAGGCACACTTACTGTAGTTGGATCAATTACTGCAAATGCTCTTTCTGCAAATGCTACTATAACTTCTCCTTTGATCACTGGCGGAACATACAGAACATCAGCAACAGTTGGAAATGGTTCCACTGCTGGAATTAAGATAGACACAAGCGGAATATATGGATATACAGCAGCATCAGCAACTCCTAATTTTTCAGTAAGCAATACTGGTATATTAACAGCTCTTGGCGGAACAATTGGTGGCTGGGATATAAATGGTACACAACTAAGAAGCACTGGAACTAATTCTATTACATTAAACCCAAATACTCCTAAAATTGCACTGCTTCAATCAGGGGTTGAAAAAATAACAATAGATCCAGTAGAAGGAATTAAAGATTCTGCTGGAAACTTTACATTAACACCAGCTGGCAATTTAACACTAAAAGGATCAATTACTTCTGGTTCAACTATTACTGGAGCAGATATTACAATGACTGGTACCGTAAATGGATACGGAACAGCGTCAGCAAAATTACTTTTTTCAGCATCTAACTATGCAATAAGTGCTGGATCATCTAGTTATACTTATCCAGGAACTTCTGGATATTATGATTCTGAAGGTGACTGGGTTGATTCAGTTGCTGCTCAAACTACTACAAATACTGATATTCGTTTTACTGACGCAACATTAGCTGGAGCTGTACCAGGTGCGGCAAGCGGTTTTGGGTATGGAGAATTGTGGCTAGGAGGAGGACAGGGTTCTTCTGCAACAGTAGACCTTTGGGCAAACTATCCTGGAGGCTTTATAGGAATAAGCGTGGCTGCAAGCACAGCTTCTAAAAATATCTATATGTATGGAGACTCAACTGCTGGATTTACAACAACTCATAGAAGTAGCACAACCGATTCAAGCAAAGAGTCCCCCGCATTTCTTCAAGTGGACTCACTAGGAAGAGTAAGCAGAGGTAGAGCAATTATTACTGGAGGCTCAAGCGCACCTAGCACCGTGCTCGGTTTAACTGGCGACCTATACTTCTCGACTGCGACGTGATATAAATGCCAAAAGTTTTTATTAGAAAGTCATCTACTTGGCCAGAAATTAAATCAATATTTGTTAAAAAAACAACTGGCTGGGCAGAAGTAAAAAACGTATTTGTTAAAAAAACTACTGGCTGGGTTAAGGTATTCACTAAAGCAAACCTGCCAGATACAACAACTTCTCCAACTATAAGAACAACAAATACGGGAACGGGAACAGTTTATGATGGACCAGTTGCTACAAGCCCACAGTTTTTAAACAAAGACCTGTTTGGTAAAGACGGTGTTTACACTAACTATACATCAATCCTTGGAAGAAAATTTACATCAGGAACTTCAGCATCTGCGCTAACAAGATCTACAGTTATTTCGGGAGATTTATTTACTTCAGGTGTAACAGCCGCAGATCGATTAGCACTTGATGGCAAATATTTATTTTATGAGTTAACTGTACAAAACGGATCTGCGGCAAATGAAATATATCCAATTTCTTCAGCAATTAAATTAATCAAGAGCTCACCAATTCTAAATGATTTTGGCTGGACAGGAGCAGAACAAGTTAATACGCAACTTGTTTTCAACTATAGTATTCAAAATTACTATTACAATAGAATAGATCCTGATTTATCTTACGTAAAATGGTGGAGATCTAATACTACAAACGCAGGTGGAACTTTAATTAAATCAGAAACAATTACATCAACTACTACAGGAACTCCAAGCTCAACAGAAAGACTTGGAACAAGCTACTACACTCCAACAAATGCAGACCTTGGTTATTACATTGTAGCTGAAATTACAGGAAGAAGTTCTTATACCGAACACTACGGATATACAGATAATTATGCAATGGGATCTTTTCCAACGGGTGCCGTTATAGCACCACCACTTACTTTTTCTAATCCTCAGGTGCGAGATTATTATGAAACAGATGGCTCATTAATTAGAAATGGTTTAGATAATAGAAATAATTGGCCAGTCGGTACACTAAATACATACTACTGGGAGCTTGATGGATATGACTCTAATACTACTATAAGAATTAGATATAGAATGTATAATTATGATACAGGTAGATATTATAAACCATCTACTGGAGCAATTCAAGCCGACACTTTAGCTGGAGCAAACGCTGCTTATGATTCTTATAATAGCGATGGAAGCGGCACTGGTTATATTAGTGATATTTCCGTAAGTGGAACTACAGCAATATGTAGGGATTATTTTGATTTAAACTCAACATTTTTTAATGGAGGAGGATCTGGACCCACTTGGTGGATAGAAATAGAATTAAGTGCAGACAGAGGTGCTGGAAGAGTTTATGAAGGAGGATACACAAATGCATACACAACTTATTTTACTGGAAAAGCAATTGATTCTTCAATATCAGTAAGCCCTACTACTGTTGGGCTTAATACAAATGTTACAATTTCTGGATCTTTAATTGGAACACCAGCTACTCCATCTACAAATGGATACCCTCGTCAATACAAAGTTACTTATGGAGACGGAACAGATAGTGGATGGTTGCCAGCAGGAGAGTATGCATATGCAACATTAAATCCTACCTATAGTTTAACAAAACAATATTCTACAGCAGGAACATACACCATATCAATTGATACGATACCTCATTTTGAGATTGAACAAACTTCGGTTACAGTAAGTTCAACAAAGAATCCACCAACAATTGGCACCCCAACTTTGTCAGCAGTAGGAGCTTTTACGGCTGGACAAAGAAGATTGTCAGTTCCTTTTACTGCAGCTTCTGGTTCGGGTCCAGCTTATCAAATTTATTGGTATAGTTTTGCAACCGCCCCAGGAGTGCTTGTAACTATAGATGGCTCTGGAACAACATCTCCAATTATTGATGAGACTGGACCACTTACTATTGGTAAATGGTATGCTTACATTAGATCTTCTGCTACAACAAGTACCAGCGGGTCAGTTGCTCCTACCACAACACTAAGTAATTGGAGTGCTGGGGCCGAATTTCTGGTAGACGGAACTAGAACATTGTCATATGATAAAAATACTACAGACACTGTTACAAGCTTGCCTTCGGCATCTAGCGGAACGGATCCTTGGAATGGCTGGGTAACAAACGTATCTAGCAATACTCCAGTCAGAACAGGATATACTTTTGATGGATATAACACATTAGCAAATTTAACTGGTACTGCTTATGCTGCGGGTGCAAGCATTACTTTAACTAGTAACGTAACATTGTATGTAAAATGGGTTCCAAAACTTTATAAAATTACATTTGACAGCCTTGGTGGAACTGCAGTTTCTGAATTAACTCAGTCAACTGTTGGTGGATCAATAGCGCAACCTACTAACCCAACAAAAGCAAGCAATTCATTTGGCGGATGGTCGACAACAAGCGGTGGAACTACTGCGGTTACTTGGCCCAGAACTCCAACTGCTGATGAAACTTTATATGCTATGTGGACATCAGTGCCTACGGCCCCGACTTCGTTGACAGTTGCAGTTAATACTGGTGACATGGTACTAACATTCGCTGGCGGAACAGGAACACAATACGATATTTACTACGCAAATAACAATACTAGGCCAACAAATCAGCAAGCATTTGTAGATTTTGCAGCCGTAACTTCTCCTTATACTACTGGACTAACTAGCCGAGGCATTAAAAGATGGTTTTACGTTAGAAAATCTACTGGCACCGCAAGGTCAGATTTTTACCCATTAACTGGAGAAGGCGCAACAGGATACATAAATCTATTAGCTCCACCAACACCAGTTATAACAAATTCAGCAAAAACTACATCAAGTTTAAGTTGGCACTGGACGGCACCAACTCCATCTACAACAACTGAAGACGCACCAGCATCTTGGGACTATGCACTTACATCAAGTGCTACTGCTCCTACTTCTGGTATTACTAATATAACAACAAGACCCCTAGCAGCCTCCCCACTTGTAACAACAGGCCTGTCTACATTTACAACTTATTATTTGCACGTAAGAGCTAAGAATGCTGATGCAACTGGTTCATGGACAAGTCTATCTGCAACAACAAGTCCAGCAGCATTTGTGGCCCCAGTCTGGAATGGAACTATGCCACCATGGGTTGGTGGCACATTCGTAAACGGAAACAACTTTAGAAGAAATGCATCATCTCTTCAGTATGGTTGGAACAACGGAACATTCTCATTTAGCGGAGACGTCGCAACAACCAAGGGTTGGGATTTTTATTGGTCAACAACAGCTCCAGCAAGCACTACTACGGCCAGAACTCCCACAAACAGTTTTGCCCACTCAACTACTACTAGCGGTACTGCAATAGGAACGACATTCTTTATTTATAGAGTTAACCCTACTTATACTGCCGCCTCAGTTTTCGGCAGCATAAGGCCATATCAGTTTGGTACGGACGGAAATAAATATGTCAGATCAGCCTGGTCAGGAAATATTTAAAATGGTATACTATTACAAAAGAAAGGTAATAAATGAACACAGATCTAACTAACGAAGAAAAGATATATATTATTAAGTCCAAAATAAAGTTCTTAAATGAAACTTTGTTTAATTATAACCTAGACCTAGAGCTTCACGAATTGGAGCAAGGGGTAGATAATGACGAATATTATATAAACTTGGCTCAATTTAAAATTAATGCTGAGGCAAAACAAGCTGCTTTACAGGTTAAGTTAACAGAGCTAGAATCTTTTAACCAATAATGCTATAATATAAAAGGAGGCAAAAAATGACAACAACGCTAACAAATGAAGAAAAATTAAACATAGTTAATCAGCATATTAAGTCTGTAGAGTACAGCTTATATGGTCACCAACTAGATTTAATTCAAGCAAATGCGGTACCTTCACCTGATTCAGGTCAGGTTTCTGCAATTAATGCAAGAATTACTGAGGCAAATGCTGTGAAGACAGCGCTAGTTACTGAAAAAAATTCATTAACTGTAACAGAATAGGGATTTAAAATGGCAGACAAAGCTGAATTAATTATTACAGCAATGCAGCAAAGAATTGGAGAAGTAGTATCTCAATATGAAACTCAAATTGCAATTCTTCGTGCAGAGATTACTTTATTGGTTCAAGAAAAGGAAGCAAAGAGTGAAGCTGTTCAAGAATACTCAGACTCTCTTAATAACCTCGCCAACTAATTTTCCTTCTGGTATTGCCGTTGAGACAGACAAAAATACCTATTGGATTAAAGATGGCAAGAGATATCGTTTGATATCAAACCGTGCTGCTAAGTCATGGGCCTTTACAACCGTAAAAGGAACTGAGTCATCTCTATCAGCAATCAAGCTTGTGGGTAAGCTTGGATTTAGGGACGGCACCTTGATAAAAAACATTTCAGATGGTAAAATGTATTTAGTATCACAAAATAAACTAAGGCACATTTCTGACCCAGACTTATTTTTAAAGTACGGCTTGGACAGATCAACTGTAATAGAAGTGTCTGATTTAGAAGTAAAATCGCATGACCTAGGAGAAAATTTATAATGGCATTTAATGATGGAGAACCTTTAGACGCAGCAAAGCTTGGTGCGCTGGAATTACAAATTAATAATTTAGCTGCAAATATTCCAAAAATTGGTGCTTCTACAACAAATGTTAATGTAACTAATAATACTGTTCAGCAAGCAAATATACCACAAATTATTGGTGCTGCTTCTGCTGAAAAATGGCAGGTATCTGCAGGACATAATACAAAAACCTATACATTTCCAGGAGACGGATTAAATAGCACTCCAAAGGCAGTTATAATTACTACAAGACATGGCGGATCAAAGAGCGTTTGGACTCCTTCAGTAGGAACAAAAACTGGCACGATAACAGCAAAAGGATTTACCGCTCATGTGTTTTTACCTAAAGACTGCCCAACGCATGATATCTATATAAGCTACATGGCAATCTGCTACTAGTTGACAAGCTAAACCAATATGTTACAATTACTGTAACATCAAAGTCACGTACCCGTGACTTTTTTACATATTAAGGTAGAAAATGAGCAACGATTTAAAATGGATGCTTTCATCCGATCAGCAGTTTCCGTATCAAGATGATAAGATGATTGCGCTTTGGTTTAAGGTAATGAAATGGTTTAAGCCAGATGTTGTAGACTACCTTGGAGACACAGACGACCAAGCTTGCTATAGTAAATATACTGAGGGTCGTTCTGCTGAATTCTTACAGCTTCATAAGAATGATAGCCGAGATTTAATTGTTCCAATGATGAGACATGAAGCAAAAGGCGCTAGAGACTTTTATGCCAAGACAAGAGAGATGCTCCCTAACGCACAATTATTTTCAGCTTTGGGAAACCATGATATAAGAATTTTTAACTATGTAGATGCAAAACTTCCTGATTACATAAACGAAGTAACACCAGAAGCACTTTGGTCTTTGGATTCTCTAGGATATGATTATATTTATTACGACGATCTGCCAAAGAGACGTTTTGGGGATATCCATGTTCATCATGGAATGTCTATTGCTGCAACTGGATCTGCTAGAAAAGATATGGAAGACATGCAGATATCTTTGATTAGAGGACATTCTCACAGGATTGCTTCACACATGGTTACCTATGAGTTAAGAAATAACGGAGAAGGCGAAACTTTAAGAGGATATGAAATTGGTCACATGTGTGACGAAAAAGGCCCAGGAATGAAGTATACGCAGCACCATGATTGGCAAAAGGGGTTTGCGGTTGCACATATCGTAAATGATTATCCACATGTTCAAATGATCCATGTTTCACCAGACTACTCATGCGTAGTAGACGGAAAGGTATTTACTTTATAATGTGGTGCGGCAAATGTAACGGCAGAGTTTGTATAGATAGAGTATTTTCACAAAAACTACATATGGAACTTTTCTGCATAATGTGCGGTAAACGATGGATGATTAACAAAGAGACGAGTGCTTTTGGCAAATGGCTAGATCAAAAAGAAACAGCAAACAAAAAGTCCTACGGTATTTCTTCTTAAACGATAAAATACATAAGGTTCTAAAAGCATCTAGGTCTAAAGACGAATTAATTGCCTGGAACTATCCAGACAAAAAAAGAGTTCTTTATTCTTATTCTCAAGTTAAGAAGCACATGGAGAATGCTTACGGAATTAATGAAGTGTGTTTATTTTTAAATAAGCACAAGGTAACTGTGCTAGATTATATTTTAGAGGGTAAAATTCCTTATCCTCAAAGAATATATCCTATTGGAAACCCAGACAGCTCATGGTCTAAATATATGTTTAATCAAAAAGACATATTAGGTTTACATGAGTTTATATTAGACTCAGGACATTCTTCTGAAGTTCCATCTAAAGCTGAATTGATAGCCCTTCTCAAACACAACATTATATTGTATACTAAGACAGACAGCGGATTTGTACCAGTATGGAAGGCGGAGCAATGACATTCAATGCCCAGTACTCCCTTGAAACGGGAGCAGCAAAGAAGCGTAAAAAAGAAAAAGAAGTTGCCTATTGGAATTCATTAAATGGTCCAGTAGTAGTTAATAGTATTAAAGGTGATGACGATGGCGAGTAGTCGTATTGTGATTTGCCCAATTTGTAAAAAGGAACTAGAAGTTAGATCAGATTTTGCCCACATGACATTATCTAACCATACAAATAAGGAGCACAAATGACAACGAGAGTTAAGGTGGACCTTTCGTTCACACGCAATTTAGGAAATTATGAAAGCATTAAAATAGGCGTGGGTATTGAAGACGATCTTCGATCTGGAGAAAATGTAGATACTGCAACAGAAAGAGTATATAAGTTTGTTGAAGAAAAGCTTATTCAAAAAACTCGTGAAGTAGAGGAAGAGCTTAAACGTGGCAAGTGATAGAACCCCCTATATATTAATGTCTCTGTATCAATCTTTATATAAAGAGAAATATGGAAAAGATGCTAACATTAATAAGTTTCGTGAAAAGTGGGCTATGCAAGATGTGATAGATAGTGTAGGATTAGACCGTGCTAAAGACTTAATGGTATACTATTTTTCTTTACAAAAAAATGGTCACCCACTTCAGTTCTTTTTCTATAATTTTGATAGAATGAATTCAACACTTATTGAGATAGAAAAAGATAAAGAGAGACGTCGTTTGTTACTGGAAGAAACGAAGAGCTTAGTTAAAAGAGGCGGCATAGAGTGAATACAGAAGCCACATTAATTTCTGCTGTATGCAAGAACAAAGATATTAGCACTCTTCTTGCAGGCAACGTAGATGAATTGTTTACTTCCCACAGAGATATTTGGGAAGGCCTAAAGTCTTATTACTATAAGTTCAAAGCTGTTCCAGAGGCTGGGGTTTTAATTGAAAAATTTAAAGACTTTGAGATTGATACTAATGTTAAAGCCGAGACTGGATACTATCTAGATAAACTAAAGAACGAGTATTTGTCTAACAGATTGAAAAACATTATTATTAAAAGCGGCTCAATGCTTAAAGAAGATGCTGCATCAAGAGTTTTGTCTGAGATGCAAGCACAACTTGCGGGTCTTAGTAAATTCACTAGTAACGTTCGTGACCTAGATGTCACTGATGCAGACAGCGCAATTAGACACTTTGAAGCAACTAAAGTTCGCTCAGCGGAGATGGGTGGATCGCCAGGAATTAAGACTGGATTTGAAGCAATTGATTTAGCTTATCCAACTGGTATGGCTCCAGGACATTTAATTGTTGCTATTGGTTGGCCAGGCCGTGGTAAGACATGGTTTACTTCGTACCTTGCATGCAAGGCATGGGAACAAGGATTTAAGCCAATGATTGTATCTCTTGAAATGTCTCCAGAAAATATGCGTGATCGTATCTACACAATGCTTGGCTCTGGATTATTTAAAGCCAGTGATTTAGCAACTGGTGATATTAGTATTGATGATTTTAGAACATGGTCAAAAAAGAAGTTTGATAATAAAAATGGTTTTGTTTTAGTATCTAATGAAGGAATGGCAGAAGTAACTCCAGCAACCATTCAAGGAAAGATTGACCAACATAAACCAGACTTAGTTATTTTAGATTATCATCAACTTTTCTCTGACAACAAAAAATCAATGGGAGCAACTGAACGTAATATGAATATTTCTCGTGAGTTTAAGATGTTGGCTATGACAAACAACATTCCAGTAATTGATATCACTGCTGCCACTATGGATGATGTATCGGATCAAGATAATCCACCAATGCTTTCTCAGGTGGCTTGGTCAAAGGCTATCGAGTATGATGCTGATATGGCTATTGCTATTCATAAATATACTGGAACTCAAATGATTGAAGTTGTTTCAAGAAAGAATAGGCACGGACAAGAGTTTGGAATGTACTTAGATTGGGATATCAACCGAGGTATTGTCAAAGAGATTTACGAAAATCCTTTTGCAAATGACGCACAAAAGAATTAAAAGGTTTCAAATTGATGTTGAGTTTTATGATAATTCTCAGCTAATTAGTTTAAGACCACAGTATGAAAACATGCTAACGCATGACATGAGGTCGAAAGGCTACGTAAGGGTACTTGACATAGACCCAGCTTTTTCGGTAGAATTTACAGGCGAAACATGGAAGTTCTTAATGACTCTCCATGGTGTATATGTAGGAAAGAAGAAGGCATGGCAATCGGAGGGTATAACACAAAGCAAGTTGATACCACGCAATACTCCCCAGCACACATTAAGTCAATATTAAAATCAGTTGGCTTAGAGATAGTTGGAGAAACAAGCAATGACTTCCTATGCTACTGCCCATTTCATTCAAACAGACATACTTCAAGCTTTAGCGTAAGCCGTGAAAAAGGGGCGTTTATTTGTTTTAATCCTGCATGCGGAGAAGCTGGAACGCTTCAAGAATTAGTTAGAAGAATAACACATAAGAATGAGTTTGAAGTTCTTAGATATATTGCCTCTAAAGAAACTGAATCACTAGAAAACTTTGAAGAGTTGTTAGCAGAAACTATGGAAGATAAACCGATGTTTGAAGAGTTTTCAGAAGATGTTCTAAAGAAACTATATACTGAATTGATAACAACAGAGCCTGGCAAACAATACTTTCTTTCTAGGGGAATAAATCAGCAATCAATAATTGATTTTGGCCTTGGGTATTCTATCAACATGAACATGGTTACTGTTCCAGTTCACAGCCCAGAAGGAATGCCAATTGGAATTGTTGGTAGATCAATTGAAGGAAAGTCTTTTAAGAATAGCACCAATTTGCCAAAGAGCAAAACTATATTTAATGTACACAGAGCTAAAAAAATTGGAGACCACGTAATAGTTGTCGAGTCCAGCTTTGACGCTATCAGAATTCATCAGGCTGGATTTCCAAATGTTGTTGCCACTCTTGGCGGATTCCTTTCTAAAGAGCAACACTACTTACTGAATAGGTATTTTAATAAAATAACTATAATGACAGACTCAGATTTAGCTGGCAGAGAATTAGGCTTAAGCATAGCTAATAAATTAAGAATGAAAAACATCTTGTGGTCTTCCCACTCTTATGGTAAGATATATCCACATGATGCAAAAGATGCAGGCGATATGACCGATGAGGAAATTAAAGCTTGTATAAAGAATGCAGTTTCTGATATCGAATATAGATCTTGGAACCTGTGATATAATAAAACTAACAGATGGATATACACCATCAACTATAAATAAGGAGATATAATGGGTATCGTAAAAGGTCTTAAAGGACTAAATCAAGTAATGGATAAGCCGCAGAGTTCAGGCGGAGACGGAACAAAGGCTCGTTGGGTAAAGTTAGAAGATTCAGAAAGCGTAAAGGTTAGGTTTCTACAAGAGTTGGATCCAGACTCACCAACCTATAATGAAAAAGCAGGTTTAGGATTTATTGCAGTAGAACACACAAATCCAAAAGACTATCGTCGCAAAGCATTGTGCACAATGGAAGATCAAGGCAAGTGCTACGGTTGCGAACAACATAGAAAAGATTATAAGGCGGGATGGAAAGGTCGTACACGACTTTACATTAACGTTCTAATTGATGATGGCAAGGAAGATCCATATGTTGGAATTCTTTCACAAGGTTCAAGCGGAAAAACTGTAACACCTACACTCATAGAGTATGCTGGGGAAATGGGAAGCATTACTAATCTAATGTGGCGCATTAAGCGTACTGGAACAAAGACAGACACAAGCTATACAATTATTCCTTTAGCCAAGGACGAGTCTGTATTTGATATTGCATCACTCGATTTGTATGACTTAGAGACAACAGCTGTTCGTGATCTACCTTACACAGAGCAAGATGCATTTTTTGCTGGCGAAGGTTCACATAACGAAGAGCAGGCAACAACCAGTAGCAGCCTAGACTGGTAAATTAATTACAAATAGGGGCAGTCTATTGACTGCCCCTATTATATTTAGTAGAATAAGGCTATAATGAAAAATAACTTTACGCATTTACATGTTCATTCATATTATTCTTTAATGGATGGGCTAAATTCACCTAAAGAATTATGTCAAGCAGCGCTAGATGCTGGGCAAACTGCGATTGCAATTACAGACCATGGTACTCTCTCGTCACACAGAGATATGCAAATTGCCGCAAAGGAAACTGGCATTAAGCCAATTCTTGGTGTTGAGGCGTACATTTCTCCAACAGATAGGTTTGATAGATCTTCTAAAACAGATAAAAGCATTCAGGCTTATAACCATATTATTTTGCTAGCAAAAAATAATGTGGGGTTGGAAAATATTAACAAGATGCAAGAAATTGCATGGAATGAAGGCTTCTACCACAAGCCTCGTATTGACAGAGAGGTTTTAAAAGAGTATGCAGAAGGTGTCATTGTTTTGTCTGGATGTCTTAACGGTATTATTAGCAAAGCTATTGAGAGAGAAGAGTTTTCAGAAGCAAAACTTATACTACAGGACTTTAAGAAAACTTTTCATGAGGATTTTTATGTTGAGGTTCAGTCTCATAATCCGCCAGAAATCAACGCCAAGCTCCTGGAATTAGCAGACGAGCTTAAAATTAAAGCGGTGGCAACAGGAGATGCCCACTTTGCTAAAGAAGAAGATAGAATCCTAGAAGAAGCCTTACTAATTCTATCTACATCTCCCAAGGCAGACAAAGACTCAGACTTTGATATGTCTAGAAACATGAAAGATATGTTAGATAGATTTAACTATCTTTATCCTGACCGTAGAATTTCATTTCAAGATATGAACTTATTTATTCAAAGCCGTTCTGAAATAGAGGCAGACTTTAATAAGGCTGGTATCCAGCGCACAGATATATATGAAAATACAATGGAAATTGCTAATAAGGTTGAAGACTATATTTTTAATCAAGGCCTAGACCTTCTTCCAGTGCCTAAGACTGATGCCGATGAAAAGCTACGTCAACTGGCTGAAAAGGGCTTAGAGAGGCTACAGAAGGCTTCTGATGTAGTATACAAGGACCGCCTAGAGGAAGAGCTGTCCGTGATTGCCTCCAAAAACTTTGCCTCCTATTTCTTAGTTGTGGCAGACATGATTAATTGGGCTAAAGAAAATAACATTATGGTTGGGCCAGGACGTGGATCAGCAGCAGGCTCCCTTGTGTGTTATTCATTAGGCATTACAGATGTAGACCCAATTGAATATAACTTGCTTTTCTTTAGATTTATTAACCCAGAGCGTAACGATTTTCCAGATATTGATACAGACTTCGAGGATCGTCGTAGAAAAGAAGTTAAAGAATATCTTAAAAAGAAATTTAAGCACGTTGCATCTATATCTACTTACACTTACTTTAAAGACAAGGGTGTGATACGTGATGCTGCCAGAGTTTTTATGGTCCCGCTTCAAGAAGTTAATCGTGCAACAAAACAGATTGACACCTTTGAAGATTTTTTAACTTCACCTAATACAAAAGAATTTAGAACGAGATATCCAGAAGTAGTCTGGCTTGCAGATAGATTGCGTGGAAGAATTCGTTCAGTAGGAGTCCACGCTGCTGGTGTTGTTGTTGCTAAAGATGATTTAAGAAAGTATGCCCCAGTCGAATCTAGAGCAGATGCCAGCGATTCAGTTTCGGGAAGAATACCAGTTGTTGCATACGACATGGATCAGGTTGCGGACATTGGTTTAATTAAATTAGATGCACTAGGGCTTAAAACTCTTTCAGTGATTTCAGATACATTAAAGTCAATTAAAGAAAGAACTGGAAAGTCTATCAACCTATCCTCACTTTCCTTGGATGACCCTAGAGTCTATAAGATGCTAAATGATGGATATACAAAAGGAGTGTTTCAAGCTGAAGCAACTCCTTACACTAATCTTCTTATTAAGATGGGCATAGATAAGTTTGAAGACTTAGTAGCATCAAATGCTTTAGTTAGACCAGGTGCCATGAACACAGTAGGAGCCGCCTATATTAATAGAAAGCAGGGCAGAGAAGCTGTTGACTATAGCCATGTTCTAATGAAGGATTTTACAGAGAACACATATGGTGTTATTATATATCAAGAGCAAGTTATGCAAGCGTGTGTTCACTTAGGTGGAATGTCTTGGTCAGAGGCTGATAAGGTCCGCAAGATTATTGGAAAGAAAAAAGATGCAAAAGAATTCGACCAGTTCAAGGATCAATTTGTTGATGGGGCTTCAAAACACATTTCTAAGAAAAAAGCAGAGTCCCTTTGGCATGACTTTGAGGCTCATGCTGGTTATTCTTTCAACCGCTCCCATGCTGTTGCTTACTCTATGCTTAGTTATTATACTGCTTGGCTTAAGTCCAATTATCCTATTGAGTTCATGTTTTCAATTCTTAAAAACGAAAATGACAAGGACGCAAGAACAGAATATCTAATTGAAGCAAAGAGATTAGGTATTAAAATAAAGTTGCCGCATGTAAATGAATCAGATATTTACTTTTCTTTAAAGAATGATTCTATTATATTCGGGTTAGCAGAAATCAAATTTATTTCTGACAACATTGCAAACAAAATACTAGAAAAGAGGCCATTTACTAATTATGCTGAACTTATTGAAAGAGCATCCGAAAAAGGCAGTGGTATTAATAGCAGGGCTATCTCTGCTCTTAATGCCATCGGTGGTGCGGCGTTTCCTGATAATCCGAGAGACGGTAACGAAAAAGACAACTACTACGAATACTTAGGTATACCAACATTTAACTTAGAGGGCATACCTCCAAGAATTAAAGCTCAAGCAAGGCCAATTGAAGAGTTTGATGATCTAGGCTCTTTCATTATGTTTGGTATGGTCAAGTCTATTAAAAGAGGAACTGGCTGGGCAAGAGTTGAGTTGGTAGATGAGACTGGATCGATTGGACTATTCCATAACGAACAAACACAAATTGAAACTGGACAGATGTATTTCATACTTGTTGGAGATAACAGAATTGCTAGATACATTAAGATTAGCGATATAGATCCCAAACTTGACGACTTGTTTGTAGATTATCTATACAGGAAAGAATATGATTTAGAGGAAGATGAATATATTGTAGTAAACTTTACTCCATATAAAACCAAAGCTGGCAAAATGATGAGCCACATCGTTTTGTCTAATAAAACAAAAGAGTTAACAAGAGTAATTGCTTTCCCGACAATGTACAAAATGTCTCTAGCAAAAATGCGAGAAGGAATGAAATGTAAATTAGTTCTATCAAAACTAGATGATGGAACGCTAAATGTTAAGGAAATATTATGACAGAAGATATAACTAGCCTAGTTGCTTCAATAAACATTAATCAAGTTTTGGTTGCAGCCCTAGAAGAATATGGTAAACTTACGGTTCCAACATTAAAGTTTTTAGAAGTTAAGACCAACAACAAAGAATTAGTTATTGATTATGACGATACAACTTCGTCATTTACATTTAGCTTAAGAGAGATAGAAGTCAATGAACAGCAATGATATGCCTACAGAATATGGGCTAGATGCCTTAGCAGCAATACTACATGAGACAGCAATTGAAAAAGGGTTCTGGGATAGCCCAAAAAACTTTGATGTTCTTGGAAACAAGCTGGCTTTGGTCCATTCAGAAGTTACAGAAGTCTTAGAAGCAATAAGAAAAAATAAAGGTTCAGAAGAAATCGTAGAAGAAATGGCAGACATATTAATTAGAACCTTAGATATTTATGCTTCAATGCGTAACGCAGGATTTGTAGAGCACAGCTTAGATGAATGTTTATTTAAAAAAATGGAAAAGAATAAGGCCCGTCCAAAGCTTCACGGAAACTTATTTTAAATGGTATACTATAGAAAAGAAAGAGTATAAATGACAATAGATATCGATAGCATACTATCAAAACTAGATCCAAAAACAAGACAACGAGTTCAATCAGCACAAAATGTTAAAGTAGATAGACAAAGAACCCCAAGCATAGGATTAAATATGGCACTGAGGGGCGGGCTTGGCTACGGAAGACAAACCCTGGTATGGGGAAATAAGTCTGCTGGAAAGTCTTCATTCTGTTTACAGATGATAGCGCTTGCACAAAAAGACGGTAAGACATGTGCGTGGATTGACTCTGAAGATTCTTATGATCCAGATTGGGCAGAATCATTAGGGGTAGACTCATCTTCTTTGATACACTCACCAGCAAAAACAGTTAATGATATGGTGGACGTTGCAACAAAGCTTATGGATGCAGGTGTTGATATTATTGTAGTAGATTCTATCTCAGCACTCCTACCAGCAATCTATTTTGAAAAAGATGGAAATGAAATGAAGGATTTGCAAGATACAAAGCAAATCGGCGCTGAAGCAAAGGATATGACCCACGCAGTCAAGATGTTAAACTATGCAAACAAAAACACATTACTTGTTCTCATCTCACAACAACGAAATCAGTTTGGATCTATGCATGCTAGTCACATCCCAACAGGTGGCATGGCAGTCAAGTTCTTTTCTTCCACTGTCATTAAACTCTGGTCGTCTGAAGCTGAGGCGAATGCTATTAAAGCTGGGGTTAAAGTTGGCGACAAGATCATTGAACAAAGAGTTGGAAGGCCAGTTAACTGGATTATTGATTACAACAAACTCGGTCCCCCAAATCTATCGGGACAATACGACTTTTACTACCAAGGGGAAACTCTTGGTGTAGACGCAGTTGGAGAAACTTTAGACGTTGCCGAGATGGTTGGAGCAATTGAAAAGGGTGGAGCTTGGTATACGGTTAACGGTGAAAGAATTCAAGGCAGAGCTAAAGCAGTACAATATCTTAGAGATAATAAAGATGTAGTTGAGTCTTTAGTTAAGAGTATAAATGCCAAATCTTGATGAGTTTTTAAAACCAAAGCCTGAACTTAAAGAGTACAATTTAGAAAAGCTTTCTGGATTAAGAGCATGCAGCACTTGCGATGAAGATGTCAACGGAGCTTTTTGGGATCCAATAGAGCTGGTTATGTCATGGAGATGTTCTAACGGCCATGAAACAATATTTAAGGTTCAGTAGTGTCAGAAAGAGCTGAAGTAAAAAGAGATGGCGCTAAAGCACAAAAAAATAGTGGTCGTGGTGAATATCAAAAAGGTGATGCTAAATGGAAAATGTTTCTTGTAGATTATAAAGAAGCTTCAAAATCTTTTACGTTAAACAAACCAGTTTGGTCAAAGATATGTACTGATACATTTAAAGTAAGCAGAGACATGCACCCAGCATTAAAAATTATCATAGGTGAAGATTCCAAGGTACGACTTGGAATTATCGAGTGGACTGTATTAGAAGAACTAATGCAATTCTGGGAGGACAATCATGATTAAAGAAATTTTTTTAACAACATTAACAGGAGCTGGAGTCGGTGCCGTGTTTGCCGTGTTTAAGCTACCAGTTCCAGCCCCACCAGTATTTGCTGGAGTTATGGGCATTGTTGGTCTATGGATTGGCTACGCCCTAATTGCGAGAGGATTATAATGACAGAGGATAAAAATACACTAGAGCTTATTAGTGACATTACAGAATTTAACGATCTTCATGAGTTTATGAAAGATGAGCACCTAGATAAAGCTATGGCAATTGTGGTAAAGCTATTGATGAATCCAGATGTTCCTTCTGCAAAAGCACCTCATTTAATCATGGAGCTTCAAGCTATGTCTACAAAATTTGCTGTCATGGCTTCAGTTTACTCGACCATTGCTAAAGATAAAGCGGGCACAGTAAATAACAATAAAAAGAATGTTTACTATTCAGTAAAGGAGTCCATAGACAAACTTGTAGATGCACTTAAGTATGTCGTTAGGTATAATTCATAATGGGTAGAGATATTGTAAAGAACCTCAAGTTTAAAAAGCACACAGGTAAATTCTTTGACCCAGAACTTTTTGCACAACTTTTAGATGACTCATACAAGAAAACTAAACGTGCCGATGGGGAAATGACAAAGAAATCATTTAGCCCAAGCTCACTTGGATACGGGCACGGAACTTGCCCTAGATATTGGTATATGGCTTTTTCTGGTGCAGTTTTTATTGATGACAACGATGCCGTAGCCGTAGCAAACATGGCACAAGGAACTCAAGCTCATGAAAGATTACAGAATTTAATTAAGACTATGCCACAGTGGAAATCGGAAGAAGAAGAAATTATTAATGAGTATCCTCCTATCCGAGGCTTTATTGACTTAGTTATGGAATATGATGGGGAAACAGTAATTGGTGAGATCAAGACAGCCAAGCAAGAAGTCTGGGACACTCGTCAATCTGAAATGAAATCTACAGCCAACCATATGCTTCAGATTCTTACATACATGAAGTTAAAGAATGCTAAAGAAGGATTTTTTCTTTACGAAAATAAAAACACTCAAGAGATATTAATCATTCCAGTATCAATGAATGAAAAGAATACTAAAATAATTGAAGATACATTTACTTGGATGTGTGAAGTCTGGGATAACTTTAAAAATGGAGACCTTCCAATGCGTCCAGCAGGTGCCTCAAAATCAAAGATGCCTTGCACATATTGCCCAGTCAAAAAGGAATGTTATTCTGGATTAACTGGTACTGTACAGATAGAAAAGTTTGAGATCCCAAAGATATGATTTGCTCCAATAAAGATTGTCAAAAAGAATTTGATGCTAAGACTCATAATCAAAAGTATTGCTGTGACGAATGTTGTAGAGTTGCAACCAATAAAAGAATCATGGAAAAGTATTATGAAAAAAAAGCAATTAGAAATGGAACAGTAATAAGAAAATGTAAAAAGTGTAAGACACAATTAAGCGTATATCATAATCAAGATATGTGTGCAGTATGCGAAAAGCGAAAAAACTCTGATCAAAGAGATAGTTTATTAAGGATGATTGATGACATTAGCTAGCCTAATAAAAACAAAAGCCCACAGGGTTTTGGGTATAGACGCATCTACAAATTCAATTGCTTTCTGCCTTATGGAAAATGATAAGCCATTAAAATGGGGAAAAATAGAACTTAAAGGCAATGACATTTTTGAAAAGATCTATGACGCTAAAGTTAAAACTCATGCAATGCTAGAAGAATTAAAGAGTGATTATATTGTTGTAGAGGGCGCAATACTTGTCAGATCACCCGATGCTGTGATAAAATTGTCTTATGTCTATGGAGTTGTTATTGCTGAGCTTATGTCTACTGGTGCTAAGGTTATTACTATTGGCCCATCCTCGTGGCAGGCGTACATTGGCAACAAAAATCCGACAAAAGATGAGAAGTCTGCAATAAGATTAGCAAACCCAGGATATGCGGAATCTTGGTATAAAAATCAATTGCGTAATATGCGTAAGCAAAGAACCGTCGATTACTTTAATAGTAAGTATAGTTTAGAATTAAATGATTTTGATGTTGCAGATGCATTCGGCATTGCACACTATTCAAACCAAGTTTTAACGGAAAGATAATGATACCTAAAATAATTTTTCAGACATATGGATGCGACTACTCAGAGTTACCCTCATACATTAAAAATTGTACTGAAACTTGGAAAGAAAAAAATCCAGAATTTGAATATGTTTATATGAGTGAAAAACAATGTAATGATTTTATTTTAGAAAACTATGGTCAAAGGCATGCAGATATATACAATGGGCTAAAGCACAAGGCAATGAAGGGTGACTGGTGGAGATACCTAATAGTAAATAAACTTGGCGGGGTTTATATGGATATAGACACAGTGTGCAGGAAGCCAATCCTAAGCGAGCTAGATCTAGAATATGATTTCTTAACTTGCCTAGATTTTGTTTCTGATGCATTATTTACTCAATGGGGTTTTGCTTCATCTGCAAATAGCCCTATATTAAATCATCTTATTGATCATATTTTAGAAAATTATGAAAATTTTCCCTCTAATAAAAACATAATTAAAACAGATTTAACTGGTCCAACTGCTTTCCATAATTCTATAAAGTCATTATTGGGAGATCCTGTTTTTCAATTAACTAAAGTTGTAGAGCCAAAAACAATTGAAGATAAAGACTTTGCAATAACAAACCAAACTAGTCTTGAAGACTCAGTGCTAATTTTTAATCAAAGCGACTCTGTTACAAAAAATAAATTTAAATTGTATTTTTGGACATTTAATAATGCAGCAAGACATTTTACTGCATCCTGGAGATGGTCAGACAATACAATTAATCAAAACATGCTTAATGAAACAATAGGCCATAATTGTAAAAATATAAGCTATGAGTATGCAGATATAAAAATTAAATTAAAAAACAAATCTTACAGTTCTTTTGGGAGTATCAAATAATGGCTATGGATTTAATTGGCTTAATGCCTACAGAAATAGAAGGAAGACATTTTAGAAGAAATATTGTTTCGTGGCACAGAATGTGGGATGCAATAGCAGAAGTATATCCAGATATTGCCCAACAAGTTGAATATCCTTATTCAAATGATGAGGATGGCTTAGATGTAGAAGCATGCTTAATTTTAGCAGAGTATATTGCTTTAGATTTAGACCAGTCTTCAGATAAATTAATGAACTATGTTCATAAAGAATTTTCTTTAAATGGAATTGCAGTTCCAGATATTACAGATTTTAATGACTTTAGAATATTTTTAGATTCTTGCGGAGGGTTTAAGATATGTTAAAGATGTATCAAAGTAAAGATTGGCTTTATAGAAGGTACGTTGTTCAAAAGAAAACAGTTACAGAAATAGGTAAAGAGTGCGGAGTCTCTGCTATGACTATACAGAGATACTTAGACCAGTTTGGATTAATTAAAAAAAGATGAGCGAATACCCTAATAAGTCTGGCGGATATCAGGCCTGGATAACAGACCTTCAACTAATTTCTACAGGTGCCCCATCAGGTAATAAGATTATTGTTGAGTGTCTTGAGATTGCAGAGATGCTAATTAATAAGAATATATCTTACGGTAATTCTGCATTAGACCCAATTCGTATATTTTCAAAGGCGGATTCAAAAGAACAGATCAGGGTTCGTATTGATGATAAGTTAAATAGAATTCAAAACGATCAAGCCTTCCCTGGAGACAATGATATTGATGACTTAATTGGATACCTAATATTGCTTAAAATAGCCAACAAGGTTGCAATTTCAGTCAACTAGAAGTATAATCATTATATGAATGAAATAGAGCCAGCAGTACATTTTGACCGCATGAACAAGGTGGTTGAAGAACTGCTTAAGGGCAATAGCCCAACACAAATAGCAAACTCCACTGGATTTAAAAGGGCAGAGGTTGTAGAGCTTATTGATGAATGGAAAGAAGTAGTCCATAACGATGTAAGCCTTAGGGGTAGAGCTAAAGAGGCTATATCAGGTGCAGATCAACACTACGCAATGCTTATTAAAGAAGCATGGAAAACCGTAGAAGATGCAGATACCCAAGGACAACTTAATGTAAAAGCGGGTGCATTAAAATTAATTGCAGATATTGAGACTAAAAGAATAACAATGTTGCAAGCAGTTGGTGTTTTAGAAAGCAACGAGATAGCATCTCAAATTGCAGAGACCGAAAGAAAGCAAGAAATTTTAGTTGGAATTTTAAAAGAAGTGACAGCTGGATGCCCAAAATGTAAACTAGATGTTGCTAAAAGGCTTTCTCAAATAACAGGAATTGTTGAGTCCGTAGTTATAGAGGATGCCGATGTCGTTTGAGTTTGGAGATCTCATCGATCTTCTTGACGGAGAAGAGTTTGATGAGAAGCCAGTACAGTTAGAAGAGTTTGTTACTAGCCCAAGGTACCTTGCATTGCCTCCATTATCAGAACTTCAATATTTATTAATTGAAAAAAGTTCACAAATATATAAAGAAACAACTCTTATAAAATTATTTGGAGAAGAACGTGGTAAAGAAATTGCTAAACAAACTGCTACTGAAGTTATAGCCCAACTAGGTAAGGGTTCTGGAAAAGATTATTGCTCTACTATTGCAGTTGCCTATATAGTGTATTTACTATTATGCTTAAAGGATCCAGCAACATATTATGGCAAGCCTCCTGGAGATGCAATAGATATTATTAATATTGCAATTAACTCTCAGCAGGCAAATAACGTTTTCTTCAAGGGATTTAAAACAAGAATCGATAAGTCTCCTTGGTTCGCAGGAAAGTATGAAGCCAAGGCTTCTGAAATGAAATTTGATAAAGCTATTACAGTGCACTCTGGTCACTCAGAACGTGAAGCATGGGAAGGATATAACGTTATTGTTGTTATCCTAGATGAGATATCAGGATTCGCAATTGAAAATACAACTGGCCACGATCAAGCAAAGACTGCTGATGCCATATACGACATGTACCGTGCATCTGTAGACTCACGATTCCCAGACTTTGGTAAAGTAATTCTTCTTTCTTTCCCACGATTTAAAAACGACCCGATACAAAAATTTTATGAGTCCGTAATTGCAGAAAAAGAAATAATAATTAGATCAGAAACTTTAAAGATGGATGAGGATTTACCAGACGGAACAGAAGGCAATGAAGTTACTGTTGAATGGGAAGAGGACCACATCAAATCTTACTTAATACCGAAGGTCTTTGCCTTAAAGAGACCAACCTGGGAAGTAAATCCTACAAGAAGCATTGAGGATTTTAAAACAGCCTTCTACAAAAATAGCATGGACGCACTAGGAAGATTTGCCTGCATGCCACCAGAAATGATTGATGCATTTTTTAAGTCCAGAGAAAAAGTTGAAAAAGCTTTTAACAATACTGGAATAGCAGTTGATAAATTTGGAAGACTTGAAGAGTGGTTTCAACCAGATCCAGAAAAAAAATATTTTATTCACGTTGACTTAGCACAAAAACATGACCACTGTGCAGTTGCAATGGCACATGTAAACAAGTGGGTTAACGTAAGGGTAACAGACAACTACTCACAGCTAGCGCCTATCGTAGAGGTTGATGCAGTAAGATATTGGACACCAACTGCAGACAAGTCTGTTGACTTTACTGAAGTAAAAGATTATATTTTATTGTTAAAAACACGAGGATTTAATATAAGCGTGTGTACTTTTGACAGATGGAATTCTCATGATATGATGCAACAACTAAAACAATATGGCATCAATACAGAAATTCTATCTGTCGCCAAAAAACATTATGACGATATGGCTATGGTTGTTCTAGAAGAAAGACTTTCTGGACCGCACATACCGTTGCTTATTGATGAATTATTACAGCTTAAAATAATGAGAGATAAGGTTGATCACCCAAGAAAGGGGTCAAAGGATTTAGCAGACGCAGTTTGCGGTTCTATATTTAATTCTATTAGTAGAACTAGGCCAGATAATAATTCTGAAATAAATATTCATACTTATGAATCAATGAGTTATGATAATGATTTTTCTAAAGATAGCACAGACGTTTCTGCTATGAATATGATTAGACCCCCAAGAATGCCAGATAGGTTGTCGGAAGCAATAGAAAATATGGAGATAATATGAGCGAGTACCAAGAAAAAGCAAAAGAGTGTAAGTGCTGCGGAAAGCATGTTCCTCTACCAACTGTAATGAAAGAGCTAAATGGCATCGTGCTTTGCCCGACCACATTTGCAAATGTAATGGAGTATAAAAGAATATGGTCTGTTATTGGAAAACGCCCATCTGGATCTATTAGAAAACATTTTTCTGAATACGTTCAGTCTATAGTAGAAGATGAAAACCAAATTGGAAATAAATAGACATTTATTTTTTAACGACCTTAGTAAAGAAAATTACGGATTCACACATACGCTTGGGAAATCGGGACACCCAAATGATTATATAAGTTATAAATTTAATTCTCTCGGATATAGGTGTAAAGAATTTAAAACAAATGAGGAAATGCTTATTGCTGGCTGCTCACAAACTTTTGGAATGGGAATAGAAAAAGAATACATATGGGGAAATTCTGTAGGCAGACACTTTAATTTAAACCCAGCTAACCTATCAGTTCCAGGATCTTCTACTTCATCAATAATAAATAACCTGTTTGCCTACTTTAAAAGATTTGGAAACCCTAAGGTCCTTATTTGCCTATTCCCAGAAATGACAAGGTTTCAAATACCAGTAAATCAAAAATATGTGTCTTCAGATCAAATTGATAGATCTTTAAAAAATAGCAATAGCCTTCCATCCCTAAGCTACCTTTATATAAAAAATTATTTAAATGACGACAGGCCCTCTTATCAAAAAGCTCCGTTTCGTTTGGAAGAGATATTGACAGAAGATGTTCCATTTTTTCACAACATGAAAAGCATAATGATGCTAGATCAATATTGCAATTCTAATAATATTAAATTTTATTGGTCTGTATGGGATACAAACCTAGACTATGAGCTAACAAAATTTGCAAAGAGCGGAGACGATCAATATTTAAACTACGTACCATTTGAAGGATTTAGATGGTCTGTTACACAAAATTTTGAGGAAGACCCATTTGGAGTAAAAGCAAATATAATAAAGTCTCAAAACTACCATAATGGATACGGGGTAGCTTGTAGTAATTGTATGAATAGCAACCCGTGTGAAGAAATTATATTATGCCATAAAGAATTAGAGCAGGAGTGTCCAAAAATTTTTGAAATTGGAAATGATAAAGTCCATTTAGGGGCGCACCAACACCAACATTTTGCAGAAATTATTATTGAAAGGATGTTGTTAGATGAAGTTACTTTTTAATATATTGTATATTATAGAAAAAATAAAAAGAAAAATTAATTCAAAAAAATATAAAGGAAGAGACAATAGGTTTATATACTAATGATTATATTAGGAGTAAATGAGACATCTCACGATGCATCCGTTTCTTTAATTAAAGACGGAGAGATATTGTTTGCTGGACATTCTGAAAGATATAGTAAGATAAAGAATGATTGGTATATCAATGATAGTTTAGTTAATGATGCTTTACAATACGGTGCACCTGATGCTATAGCCTACTACGAGAAACCCTCTCTAAAGGCCTCTAGACTGCTTTTAAAGGGTGGTCTAGGAGACTGGAAGCCTAGGTTCGAGATACAAGGCATACCAAGAAAATCATTTAAGCACCACTATTCTCATGCCTGTGCTGGATATTATACTAGCCCATTTACAGATGCCGCAATTGTTGTTTTGGATTCAATTGGAGAATATAATACATCCACTGTCTGGATTGGTGAAGGGGAAAAAATAAAATTAAAATACAAACAAAACTACCCAGTCAGCTTTGGACTATTCTATTCTGCTTTTACAGAACTTATAGGGCTTAAACCAAACGAAGAAGAATATATACTAATGGGAATGGCTGGGTACGGAGATTGGACTAGATACTACAAGGAAGTAGATAAATATTTCCCAAATTATTACACTCAGTTATATAATTTTCATAAAGGGATAACAGATTTTAATTGGGGTCAGGTGCCATGTTTTGCTGGTCAAGAGGGAACTGGATACATAGGAGAATGGCTTGAGCAAAGAAAGTATGATCTTGCAGCAGCAGTTCAATTTGTTTATGAACAAAGGTTGCTTGAGTTTATGCAGATGGCAAAGCTAACTACAGGCAAAAAGAACCTCGTGTTTATGGGAGGCTGTGCATTAAATAGCAAAGCCAACACATTACTTTGGAAAGTATTTAAAGATATTTGGATTATGCCAAACCCAGGAGACGCTGGAAGTTCTTTGGGTGCAGCAGCTGCATTATACGGCAAACATATTGAGTGGAAAAATCCTTACTTAGGCTATAATCTTGGAGGAGAATACCCAATTAATCAAATACTTACAGAGTTAAAAAACAACAAGATAGTTGCAGTTGCAACTGGTAGAGCAGAATATGGGCCCAGGGCACTTGGTAACAGAAGCATTCTAGCAGACCCTAGAGATCCAGACATTAAAGATAAAGTAAATAAGATTAAAAAAAGAGAACAATTCAGGCCGTTTGCCCCAGTAGTCTTGGAAGAATTTGCAAGCGAGTGGTTTGATATGGATTTTACATCACCATACATGCAGTATACAGTTAAATGTAAATACCCAGACAAGATACCTTCAGTTGTTCATAAAGACGGAACATCTAGAGTACAGACAGTAAGCAGAGAGCAACATCCAGGACTACACATGCTTTTAAGAAAATGGTATTGGGACACTGGCTGCCCAGTACTTTTAAATACAAGTTTAAATATAAAAGGCCAACCATTAATAAATGATGAGCGGGATGTCCTTGACTGGCAGGCGCATTATAGTTATAATATACTAACTGGCAACAATAGCTTAGTTGGTTAAAGCCCCGAACTCATAATTCGGTAATCGTAGGTTCAAGTCCTACTTGTTGCACTGGAGGTAATATGTTTAACTTGCACACGGACAATAATGAGAGTTTTTTAGACTCATTTTTATATGGACCGAGCAAATATTTTAACCTTTCAGAATATAATAAGCATTTAATATACACAAATAATTTAATTGAAGATTCTTCAGTTGATCACTCATTTGCAGATAATGGAATAGAATATACTTTAAATAAAAAAAACTACAGGTCTCCAGAATTTGTTAAAGGCACCGATATACTTTTTGCTGGGTGCTCTTTAACATGGGGAGCAGGAGTTCCAGAAAAAAATATCTGGTCTAGCGTTGTTGCAAAAAATTTAAACCTTTCGTATGCCAATGTTGCTTTATCTGGAGACTCTGTATATGGTCAAGTAAAAAGAATATTTGCTTATTTTAAAGAGTTTGGGCACCCTAAATATTTATACGCATTATTTCCAGAATTTTATAGAATGCCTATTATAGTTAATAAAAAGCTTTTTACAACAAGTGCTAAAATAGATCCCTCTGATCCAAACCTAATGCAAAATGCATTTATACCAGGAAATATTGAAAAAGATTTTAAGGTAGCAATAAGGCCATTTATTGCAGAACAGATTTTAAGTCCAGAATTTCCACACTTCCTTTCTGCACAAAGCCTCAACATGCTTGAGGCTTATTGCGAGGTAGCTGGAATTAAATTTGCATGGTCTACCTGGGATCAAAAACAATTTTTAGTTCTAAAACAATTAAAAGGAGAAAATTATAAAACTTTAGTTGATATAGAAATGCAAAATTGGTCTATAGATTATGATACTATTGAAGATAGATATCTAAAGGATGGGCAAAGGGTGTTATGCCACGAAGAGCTTAGGTCTTCTGGACCTAAATATTTTGATCTTGGAAGCGATAGCAAATACGGAATTAGAAATGCACACTGGGGTTCACATAGACATCAACATGTTGCAGAAATTGCAACATCTTACTTAAAAGATTGGATTAAATAATGGATGAGATAATGGATTACTATCTTGAGATAGGGGCTATTGAAATTTCTGGAGTAGACAAAGACGGAGAAATTTTATTTTCTATTACCGAAAAAGCAAAAGAGTTAGCGCCAGAGTTGTGGCAATCTCATCAAGAACATATTGACAACACGCTTATAGATCTTTATAAAAAAGGATTAATTGATGTTGAGTATGATGAAAATTTAGAGGCGGGAATAAAATTAAGTGAAGCTGGAATCGAAGCTTCAAAAGAATATGGATTAAGATTTTTAGGAGAATAGTAAATGTTTGAATACCAGGGGTGGAAGTTTGACTCCATAGAATCTATCCCATTTGGTGAAGAAAATTTTGAAATTATTAAAGTTACAAATTTAAGGAATATAGAATCTAAGGTATATGACATAGAGATAAGCGAGCCTTCTTTTATGATGCAGGCAAACGCCCATCTCTGGCATTTTGTTCAAGAGGGTCTGGCTCAATATGAAGTTATATGCAGTAAAATACCAGAAATTAAATTATTTTTTCATGACTTTCATTTAGATTTTACAAAAAATAGATTCTTAACAATTGAAGAGTATTGCAAAACAAAAAATAAAAACTACTCATATATTAAAGATTTAGCTAAAATATATAGCTCAGATCAAAATATATATATGACTAATAAAAACACTATTCTAATTAAAGAAGCATATTTTATTAATGATATTTCTAGGCTTCTGGATCGTGATCTTATTTTAAGCGGAACCTTAATCCCATATTGGATAAAAGCAACTGATGCCGACGGGGAATGGTTGGACCCTGAAAATAAAATAGCTTTGCCATATTTTAATGAAAGCTGCATTTACGATAGGTGGCAAATTACTGGCCTCCATTTAGTTAAAAATAGGCTAAAGCCATATATGATTGAAAGAGGCGAGTCACACAAAAAAATCTACATAAGCAGAGAAGATGTTAACCTAATGTGGTATACAATATCCCCAAACAGATCGTTTTTTGATGAGCCTATACTAATTGACTATTTTGTTTCACAAGGGTATAATAAGATTGTACTAACTGAATATGAATACATAGATCAACTTAATATTCTTTTTAATGCTACGCATGTTGCTGGAATTACAGGGTCTGGTTTATTTAATTCATTTTTGTGTAAGCCAGGAACAACATTGATTGAGATACACGTAAGCGGTAACTACTATTGGTCTTATGAATATTTTAAAGAATTTGGAATAAAAGTTAAATCTGCAGAGTTAAGATGGCGAAAAGATTACAATGCAGTGCTATCAAATAAAAATATGAAAAAGTTAAAAGAGTTAGTAAACAGCAATGATTAACATAGTTGTGCCGTTAGCTGGAGAAGGAACTAGGTTTTCTTCAACTGGAATCAAAACTCCAAAGCCGTTGATTGTTGTTAACGGGAAAACAATGATCGAGCACTCAGTAGAAACTCTTGGAATCAAGGGCCAATATATTTTTATTACAAAAGAATACAAAAATGATGCATATAATATTGAGTTGTCTTCTATTATCAAAAGAATTCAACCCGATGCAATTGAGATAAAAGTAGATAAAAAACAACGTGGCGCTGCAGATGCAGTAATGTATGCAGAGAAATATATAAATAACAAAGACAGCCTTATAACAATTAATTGCGATCAAATATTAAATTGGGACCCTAAAGAATTCCTTGATCACGTTAAAGAAACAAATTGCGACGGCTCAGTAGTTTTATTTAATGCCAACGATCCAAAGCATAGCTATGCTGAAATTGTTGATAATAAGATAATAAAAATTGTAGAAAAAGAAGTCATATCTAATCATGCATTAATAGGAGTTCATTACTGGAAACACGGCGCAGACTTTGTTGATTCGGCCAAAGAGCTTTTGAACACAGATAGCACAAGTGAGGTATATATATCTCAAACATATTCTTATATGCTAAAAAATGGCAAATCTATTTCCCCATTTTCTATACCAAACAACAACTATATTAATTTAGGCACTCCTGAAGATGTTTCTATCTATTTAGGCAAAGTTAAAGAATTTTATACCGATAAGCCAAAAACTATATTCTGTGATATTGATGGCACAATAATAAAGCACCTTCATAAATTTAGCGACTTAGGAAAATTTGAAGTAGAAATTTTGCCAGGGGTAATTAATAAGTTTAACGAGTGGGATTCTAAAGGATATAAAATAATTTTAACTACTGCAAGAAAAGAGTCGGCTAGAGGAATAACAGAAAAGCATTTAAACGGACTTGGGCTTTGCTGGGACCTTTTAATAATGGGGGTTACAAGTGGGCAAAGAGTCCTTATTAATGATAAATTAAACGATAAGGATCCAGATAGAGCTACTGCTATTAACTTAATTACTAATGATGGATTTAATTCAACGTACTGGGAAGAGCACGGACTATGAAGCTTTCAAGAATAGAAGATACAATCGGAGGCTGGTTTGTAGGAAATTTTGATAAGGCGGCTTACAGAACAGATGCATGCGAAGTTTCTTATAAATATCATCATAAGGGAGAACATTGGCCAACACACTATCAAGAAAAAATTATAGAGATTAATCTAATGGTGCGAGGACAAATGAAAATGCAGGACAAGATACTTCTGTCTGGAGATATTTTTATAATCTATCCATATGAAATAGCAGATCCAGAATTCCTTACCGATTGCGAAGTTGTTTGCGTTAAGGTTCCTGGAATTACAAACGACAAGGTTACGGTACAAAAAATATGAAAATGATAGCACATAGAGGGAATACAGATGGGCCTAATCCGCAAATGGAAAACGATCCAGAGTATGTTATGGATGCAATAAACAATGGCTACGATGTAGAAGTAGACTTATGGTCAACAGACACAGAGCTTTTTTTAGGACATGACGAACCAAAGTATAAAATAGATAAAGAGTTTTTAGAAACACATAAAGACAAATTATGGATACACTGCAAAAATTTAGAAGCCCTCTACGTTTGTGAATTTATATTAAACGAAGTTCATTATTTTTGGCACCAGTCAGACGATTTTACATTAACAAGCAATAATATTTTTTGGACATTTCCAGGTAAACACTTAACCCCTAATTCTGTTTTAGTGATGCCAGAGCTTGAAAATTTTATTCATGTAGGTCCAGATATATATGGGATATGCACAGATGAAATTAAAAAGGTTAAGGAAATGCTAAATGGAATTTAAAAAAGATTCGTGGTCTGTTGGGAAAATAGAAGAAATTGACGCCACAGACTCAATTGGAAAAATATTTAAACTTTCTGACGTAAAGTACATTAATAACCCAAATGAAGAAACTATTCATTATCCTGGTAAAACGTTTATGGGGACAGCAACTCTTTATATTTGGCATTATCTTTATGAAACTATAGCTCAATTTGAATATTTAAAGACACAGATACCTGACCTTAACATGGTAATGTTTTCAGAAACAGGACATACCGACATAACAATAGAAGAATTTTTAAATGAAATGAAAGAACAAAACTTTTACAATAAAAAGGGAGTAGACTATTTCCCAGAACCACATAAGTATTTTGAAGACACATTTAAAGTTTATGTAAATCAAAAGTATATTAATAACTTTAGAACAACAAACGTTTCGTTTGATGAAATATATTTTACCTTTGATCAAAAAAAAGCATTTGTTGATATAATGCAAGATGGGATAGGAAAGTTTTGGTTTGGATTACCACACGCATATTGGATAAAGCCCAACTTCGAAGCTTTTACACAAAACACTAGAGATTATTTTTACGAAATATGGTGGAGAGATTTAGGCCTAATGTGTATGAGAAACACCTGGCTTAAAGAACTTAAAAATGATGAGTCTACAACCCCTAAAAAATTTTTTATATCTAGAAAAGATGCAAACCTGAGGTATAAAGAAAATACAATTGATGCAATTGTCCCATTGCACGATAGGCTAATTGATGAAGACCTAGACAATATGGTGGAGGATTACTTCGTAGCTAATGGATACACCTCAATAACATTAGAAGGAATGGGATACCTAGAGCAGCTTAGATACTTCAAGAATGCAGAGAGTATAGTTGCAATTATAGGATCTGGACTCTGCCAAACTTTTATTTGCGATCATGATGTTAATGTTACAGAAATTTTATTAAATAAAAGGTATAACTTTTCATACGAGTTTATTGCAGAAAACGTAGGGTTTAAGCTTTGCAGATTAGACTTAAGAAAATTTTCAGAAGATAAAGAAAAAGTTCAAAATTCTTTAGAAGCACACCTGGGGTATTTAAAAAGCTTAGAGGCTTTAAAAAATGATAAATTTTAACAACATCAATGCTATAGATATTTTCCCAGTAAACTCCTCCTCTTTTTGCATGCGTGTTCCAAATGCTAAATTTAAATCAATTTCCGTTACAATGAGAGATCAAACTTCATATTGCAATGTTTATCCAGAAGAATATAAAGAAGGATTAGAGCCAAATATTCACAGAGATGTTTTTGTTGTACCATACATTGAAAAATATTACCATAATTTTTTAGAGATATTTCCTAAAATATTATTTTTAAAAACAGTTAATCCATTTTTTAAATTAATAATTGTAACAAGTAAAGAGCAAGACATCAACCCGCTAACAAAAATATTTTATTCCTGGGAAAAAGATTTTACAGATTTAGATCATAATTTAAGTAACGTAAAAGATTTCTTAGAGATGTCCGAAATAGATTATCTTTGCACATCGACAGATTCAGTATTTTTAAAAGAAATGATTGCCCAATCAGCCTATATATTCTTTGATTTTAAAAAATACATTGGGGACAAGAGGCCTAATTCCTACCCCAAAAACTATAACTTTCCAAACTCCTATCCATTTCATCCAACAACTGCTCAAACGGCAGAGTCCTTGTTCCCATATTTAGATATAATGAGAGGAATACATAGAGATGAATTACATGGAGATAAAAAAATATATGTTTCTAGAAAAAATTTTCCAGAAAGAAAACTTGAAAACGAAGAAAACCTAGAAAAATTTTTATCGGATAACGGCTACGAAATAGTATATTTTGAGAACATGTCTATCCTTGATCAAATAAAGATTGTTAAAGAGTCCAAAGAAATAATATTATTAAACGGATCTTCTGGGGTTAATTGCATGTTAGCGAACCCAGGTACAAAGGTATGGGTTTTTAATAACAATGCAGACATTGTAGGTATTTACGAAAAGGCATCTTTAGAGTATAATATAGAATACAACTTTATAGAAATGCCAAACAATGATGCAGAGTGGGTCATTGATTATATAAAATCAAATAATATAGTTAAGCCTTTGTAGCTCAGAGGACAGAGCAGGACTCTTCTAAGGTCTTGGTCGCAGGTTCGACTCCTGCCAAGGGCACAAGGCCCTTATAGCCCAGTGGTAGAGGCACACGACTTAAAATTGTGAAAGCGTTGGTTCGAATCCAACTAGGGGTACTAATGGAGATTAGCTCAGCAGGCAGAGCGGGAAGCTGTTAACTTCTAGGTCATAGGTTCGAATCCTATATCTCCAGCAAATGTTAAGGCATAAAATAGCCAGGATGCGGTATTAAGCAATCCATATAGGCGTATCGTGTACCAGAAGTAACTTCAAGTGTCTCATGAGAATATTGTTTGTCTACTTTAAATATTAATAGATCATTTTCTTCAGGCTTAAATTTAAAATTAAGTTCTGGGAAATTGATTTCCCCACCTTCAAAGTCACCAATATATAAAGCAATTTTGTAATATGCAATTGGATTTTCATTTACATACAACGACATATTGTCATCCCTAGAAGATGATTGCCCAGCCTTTAATCTAACAAAGTTTGCATGCTGGTACATCCAATAGTTAGGCGCAAAAAAATTAAACATAGGGTCGTGAAGAGTGTTGTCTATTACATCTAGACTACATTTATCCCCCCAAAAACTTTCTTCGTGATCCCCTATTTCAAAATTGCCATGTTGATGCCAATCTTCTTCTATAAAACCATTCAATTTTGTTTTGTAAATTTCTAATAAATCAAGATCTAAAAAATTTTTGTATAAAAATATATCATCATGTATTTCAATAACTTTAGGATCTTCTTTAAATCTAATTGGTAGTATCATTTTTATTCCTTATTACTGTGGAGTCCAGGAGGGGCCCTGAAGCCATTTATCTACAGACTCTTCAGATCTATCTACAACATTTTCAACGTACTCTTTACTCTTATAATTATAAAATGTTCCAGGGGCGTCCGAAGTTTTTGTTGCAAAACAAGAAAAAGCATATCTTACTCCAGAAGTTACTGGTTTAGTTGCGTGATAATAAGGAGCCTCTGACCCATGAATTACTACATCTCCAGGCTCTGGCTTATATACTAATTCTCCAGGAGCGCCTTCAATATCAGCATTAGGTTTCAGGGTTCCATCTTCAAAAAATGCTGGATAATATACTTCTCCGCCTTCAAATTCTGATAAATATGTAACAACACCAAAATCAATTAGGCTACATGTGCCGTAGGTGTCTTCTTGTGTAAGCATATGAGCCATGTCTTTTCCTGGGCTGTCACAATGTAAAAACATTCCTTCATGCCCAACTCTAGAAGTGATCACCTGTGATTGAGGGTTAATAACATAGTCTGGATATAGCAACTCTGAAACATGCTCCCAAAGGTCTATAATTCCAGGGACGGGTGGACTCATTTTGTCATCATACCAAGGTATTGCATTACCTTCTTCTTGGAAAGAGTCTTTATCGAATGTGTCTAATATACTTGAAAATCTATCACACATTTCTCTAGGAACATAGCCTTTAAATACGTATACCTTATCGGCTAGCTGAATACAATCGGGTCTATTATAGAACATATTGCAATTATAGCATATTTAAATTAGCAGGATCCTAGGTGACTATTCTATAATAAAATGCTATAATGTGTTTAACCATCAAATAAAATGGCTAATATACCTAAATATTAAGGAGACAATAATGTCAAGCAATGTACACCCAAATGCAGCAAAAGTAGTAGCGGCGGCAAAGAGATATGCAGACGAAAAGTATGCTGAAGGAAAGAACAACGACACAATTTTTGGTAAATGGTACGGAATGAATAATCAACCATGGTGTGCTATGTTTGTTTCAGGATGTTTTAATGATGCGGGATTAGTTCATCTAGTTGCTGCCTCAACAAAGAAGGGCTTTGCATCATGCGATGCAGGAGCACAATGGTTTGCCAAGAACAAGAGAATTGTTCCAATTGGCCAAGCGCAAGCTGGAGACGTAGTTTTCTTTAACTTTGATAAAAAGCCTACAGACACAGAGCACGTAGGAATTGTTGTAAAGAATGACGGAAAGAATTTGCACTGCTACGAAGGAAACACTTCAGGAGATTCTAAGGGATCACAAGCAAACGGAGACGGCGTATTTCTTAAGAAGAGAGCCTATAGCCTAGTGATGTCAGTTGCCCGCCCAGATTGGGATGCTGCACCAAGTGCAAAATCTAAAAAATAATTTTAATAGTAATCATAAATGGATTTTAAAACAAGACGGCTCAGTAAATTATAATTATTTAAATTATGAAGATCATAATGGACCGTTTTGTAAAGACTGTAGAAGATTCTTTTGCATGGTTTGCGATGATATTTCTTCATTGCAATGCCCTGCTACTGATGACACTAATTTAAAAAAGAACATTGAAAGTTGGTCTCCAATCGGTGGAGAGCTAGCAAATAAAATAATCAACAGAAAAGGCCATGATGAATAAAAAGGAATTCGGACCAGATATTTGGGGGATTGAAGACTTCTTGTCTAAAGAAGAATTAGATAAACTTGTAGAGTTAGCTGAATCAAAAACTCAAGAAGAGTGGGAGTTTCAGTATAGCTTTGACATCGAGGAACATGCATCCCAAGATCATAAATTTAAAGCTGGCGACCCAGAATTTGATGAGGCTGTAAAGAAAAAGAATGTTTTTTGGAACGATAAGATGCTTGCAATACCATTTATGGATATGAGAACATCTTTGACAAAAAGAACGTTAGACGCATTTGATAATCAATATAGAATAAATGAAATTGCAAGAATTCAAAGACAGTATCCTGGAACAGAGCTTAAGGTGCATCATGATCAGGGTTACGATATGACATTATTAAGGGCTGTTATTATTTATCTAAACGATGATTACGAAGGCGGGGAGCTATACTTTACCCAGCATGATTTAAAAGTGAAGCCTAAAGCTGGAACGCTGGTTAGTTTTCCTGGAACAGATAAATACTTACATGGAGTAGCAAACGTACTTCCTGGTAAAACAAGATACGTAATTAGCACATTCGCATTTGAAAAAGAAAGCGGATGGACGCAAAATTAACATATCTATTATAGGTTACGGTCACATTGGGAAAGAAGTTGTGTCTGGAATAACAACATATAATCAAAGGAACAATGACAATAAGATTAATGTTGTAAATATTTTAGTTAAAGATAAACAAAAATATGGAGAAGTAGATCAGTCTTTTACAGAAAACCCAGATGATTTAATTAATAACATAAGTGATTTAGTTGTAGATTTATCTGGAGATATCACTAATTCTTTAGTTTATTTGCCCAGACTTATGGAGTATAAAAAATCAATATTAATAGCTGACAAAATTCTTTTATCAGATCACGCAGAATTAATTTTTAGCAAGGCTAGAGAAAATAATGTTAGGGTATTAATTGGATCATGCGTTTCTTCTAGTCTTCCAATTAATATATCAAAGAATAGTCCTTATTATGATGGAAGTGATTGTAAGGAAGTTCGGGGAAACGGATCAACAGAAGTATCCTCTGCAATATTAGAAGATATATTTTATTTTTATTCCTAATATGGTATAATAATTAAGTGCCTGCCGATAGGGGGCACTAATTTAACTTATTCGCTTGAAAGGGGAATAAAATGGTAACACAATTCGCAATGGATCTATTCAATGATCCTTTTTTTATTGGCTTTAACAGAGACCTAGCCCGTCTAAATACTGCACACAAAATCAACTCTCAATCATATCCTCCGTATGATCTTCTTAAATTAGATGAAGACACATACAGGCTTTCGCTTGCTATTGCAGGGTTTACCAAGGAAGATATTAATGTTTCGGTAGACAATGGAACACTTATTATTAAGGGTGAAATTGTAGAAGTTACAGATGCAGAAATTGTTCACAAGGGTATTGCTGGTAGAAAGTTTGTCAGATCTTTTGCCTTAGGTGAGTATATGGAAGTATCTGGTGCAGAGCTAAAGGACGGCATGCTGCACATTAATGTGGATCGCATTGTTCCAGAAGAAAAAAAGCCTAAAACAATTAAAATCAAGTAAGGTATAATAGTACTGTCCCATCGGATGGGACATCGGGCTAATAGTTACGCCTTAGGATGGACCTGAGCACGTCCTCAAACTGCTCTTTTACTTTAAGGGGAATTATGTTTGAATATAGAATTAAACAAGTAACAAAGGTAGTGGACGGTGACACTATCGATGTAGATATCGACCTTGGATTCAATATTTCATATTCTCAAAGGCTTAGACTTGCAGGAATTGATACACCAGAGTCTAGAACTTTAGATAGGCTAGAAAAATCATTAGGCATTGAGTCAAAAGAATACCTTAAGCTTAAATTTAAAGAATCTAAGGACATTGTAGTAAAAACAGAAAAGCCAGACAGCACAGAAAAGTATGGTCGCATACTTGGCTGGATTTACATTGATGGCAACACAAAGTCTATTAATGAACAAATGATTGAAGACGGATACGCCTGGGGATACATGGGAGAAACTAAGGTCAAAGATTTTGTTGCCTTAGCAGAGAAGAGAAAAAAGAGCGGTAAGTAATGCCAGTATATGAATACAAGTGTAGGTTAGATGATGCACATGCACAACTTTCAGTTACACGATCTATTTCAGAAAGTGATCCTGGTTATAGATGCGAAGAATGTAATTCAGAAATGACTAGAAGTTTTACGCCGTTTGGTATACAGTTTAAAGGTAACGGCTTTTATAAAACAGATAATCCTAAGTAGTTTTAATTAACATTCTGGTATAATTACTAAGTAAGCAAAGATATTGCATTACTTAGGAGATACCTAGTTGACTAGAAAGTTACAGTATTTTTTAACCAGCCTTTTTATAATCGGCTGGCTTTTCCTTTTTAGCCCTAATTTTGCTAATGCTAATGAGCCACCAGCCCCCTCAGAGCAAGTTGTAGTAAGCCCTGCACAACAGGCAGTTAACACAGCAATTGCAACAGCAACAACAGAAGTTGCACAAGCCGTAGCAGCATCAGATACAGCAACAGTAACCATAGCCACTGCAGTTGAATCAGTAACAGCCTCTAACACTGCTGTAGCAGCAGCAAATACAGCGGTAACAGCAGCGACAACTGCGGTAGCGGAAGTATCAAATGTATCCTCAGCCGTAGAAACAGCAACGGCAGTTGTTCAAACAATTACTTCAACAATAGCATCTGTTACACAAGCCGTAGCAGCAATACCAGTAACAGCTACAACTCAAACACCAGAGGTTGTAACGGCACAAACAATAGTAACGCAAGCCGTTACTACCGTAGATTCTGCGACAGCTACAGTGATATCAACAGCAACTCCTTTAATGACAGAAACCCCAACCACAGTTGCTCAGGTAGCGACTGCAATTGCGGTAGAAGTTGCACAATCAGAGACAGCAACTACTTTAATTCAAACAGCCCAAACATCAATAGACACCGCAACTGCCACAGTAGCAACGGCAACCACGGCGGTAGCGGCAGTAACTACTGCAACCACAGAGGCACAAACACAATTAACTCAAGCAAACGTAGCAATTAATAACGCTCAAGATGCAGTCAACGCCCTTGCGGCAACTATTGGTACGACCACAAATGTTTTGCCAAACACAGACGATGCTGGAATTAGAATGAATCTTCCATTTAATTTACAGATGGGCGGAGTAACATACAACAATGTTTACGTCGGATCCAATGCAACTATTACCTTTGGAGTAAATGAAGGTGCAACTTATCATACTACTCCTAATGCCCCTTCTATATCTATAGCAGGATACGACTGGACTACATGGAGTAATGGATCTGGAATTACATACTCAACAACTACTAATACACTGAGCGTTGCCTGGGATCTTAGAGTTTATCCTTTAACTACCGCCGAGACACAAATGACTCAAGTTAGATTTAATGCGGATGTTAATCCTTCAGATGGTGCATGGCAAGCAGACGTTAGCGTAACTGGTCCTATTCCAAATGGGGCTAGGTTTAATGTAAGAGAAGCTACTGGAGGTACATTAACTCCTATTGTTAATACAAGCACTACTACAGGATTTACTGGAACAATTAATCAAGGCGCTGCATTTACCCCTACTCCTGATCCAGACAATGCAACAGTACTAGCAGCAATTGATACAGCAAACGCACAAATTGCTACATTAAACTCAGCAATTACAACGGTTGTTGCAACTAATACAGCAAACACAAATACAGTTATTGCACCTATTGCAACTGTTTCTCAAAATACAATTACATCATTAAATAATGCAAGCACAGACTTAACTAATAAAGTAGCGGCAATTGCAACAGTTTCTGTAGCAGTAGAAAAAGTAACTACAGCACCTACAATAGTGGCAGCAGCTCAAACAGTAATTGATGCAGTTCCTGCACCAGCGCCCTTGCCAGCCCCTGCTCCACCTGCACCAGTTGAACCACCCGTAGTCGTGCCACCTGTAGACACTACACCCGTAGTCGTGCCACCTGTAGA
>OCVQ010000058.1_pt1 | contig 90817 bp, 79 predicted proteins | sample 1539061 | NCBI WGS metagenome assembly OCVQ01 (sample SAMEA3355526, study PRJEB22509) | marine metagenome | biome: marine; feature: river plume; material: water | place: USA | collected 2010-08-08 | depth 0.5 m | reverse complement strand
GACCGGCAGGAGTAGCAGGAGCAGTTGGACCAGTAGGGCCGGCAGGACCAGCGGGACCATCCTGGACATTAGTTGCGCCTTCTTTTAATACGGATGGTACTGTAATTGTTAACGGGACAGCTGGATCTGGAGGCCCAGTAACTTCAGCAACAGGAGCTTGGCTAACAACTGGAAACACAGCAGTGGCCGGTAATTACATAGGAACAAATAATGCTATTGATTTCAGAATGTATTCAAATGGATTAGAAAGAATGACGATTGAATCAAATGGTAATATTGGTTTTAGAACAGCTGCGCCTGCCAACATGTTTCAAATGACAAATGGAGGTACTGCTGTTGGCGCCACAGCAATGGCTTCATTTGACAATGCCGGTGCAGACGGAGTTGCAATTTCAGGATATAATCAGGGAGTTGCAAATGGTTACAATGCTATTGAGGGTATTACTGCTTATAATGGAGCTGCTTTTATTCCAGCAGGAGTCTTTGGACTTGGCATATATCAAGGAGCAAATCTTGCTCCTACTATAGGAGTTAGAGGAGCATCAAATGAATGGCAAGGAACAGGTGTAAGAGGTTCCCGATTTAATAGCGGAGGAGCTAACAATGGATGGGGTGGTGAGTTCTACGATGACCTTGGATATACTGGGTTTTTAGGTACTATTTCTGATGAGCGCACGAAGAAAAATGTTAATTCAATCAATAATGCCACTGATTTAATTATGAAATTAAAACCCGTTACATATAATTACGACTTAGATAAATTTCCAAATATGGGATTAAATAGAGACTTAGAATATGGTTTTATTTCGCAAGAAGTACAAACAGTAATTCCGGAAATCACTAGAACAAAAAGTTTCGATACTCAAGCATGTATTGAAGTACAACCAAATGAGTTACTTAAAAATACTAAAGAAGATTTTCTAGTAATGGATTACACGCGTATTATTCCAATACTAACAAAAGCCATTCAAGAACAGCAACAGGTGATTGAAAAACTAGAACAACGTATTATTGAATTAGAAAAAAAATAAATTCATTACAGTTTTAAAAAGCCATCCACATAAGGAGGATGGCTTTTTTATTTAATTGCTTTTTCTAATGTTTCCAGAAATAATTCTACGTCCTGAGCTCCGCTTACACCGTACTTTCTGTCTATAACAAAAAAGGGAACGCCTCTTACTCCGAGATTTGCAGCATCTTGTCCATCTCGAATTACATCTGTCCAATATTGATCGCTGGACAAAACACCTTCAACTTCCTTTTCATCTAGCCCAACTTCAATTGCTAATTGAGCTAATTCTGAATGATTACTAATCAACGCTCCTTCAGTGAAATAGGCTCTGAAAAATCGCTCTTCCAAAGCATCTGTCAAATTATACTTTTTTGCCAATTGAAGCAATCGGTGCGCATCAAACGAGTTCGCAATCTTTACTTTATCAAAATGATATTTTAACCCAACTTTTTTAGCTGATTCAGTAACGTGATTGTGCATTTCTTGAGACCATTCGATACTTTGATTTTTTACTTCCGCTAAATATTCAATCGCACTTTTTCCAGGTTGATCAACCATGTCGGGATTCAATTGAAAGCTATGCCATACAACTTCAACCTCATCTTTTCGAGAGAATTGCTCCAGTGCTGCCTCAAACTTACGTTTTCCGATGTAACAAAACGGACACATAATATCACTCCAAATTTCTACTTTCATATGATAAAATCTTAGGTGTAAATTTCTCTAAGGCAGTTACTCCACAAAATCCATATCTGTGTTGTGAGTCTCTGATATTGTTAATGCAGAATAAATAGCTAAACCAAAAGCAATTACACCTACAACAATTGCTGCATTTATTATTCCTGTATCAGGCTTTAGATAATCATATAGTAGCACCATTAGCGGTAAACTCCCTCTAACCATATTAGGAATTGTTGTCGCTGCCGTAGAACGAATATTCGTTCCGAACTGCTCTGCTCCTAAAGTCACGAACATTGCCCAATAGCCCGTTCCAAGTCCTAACCACCCCATAAAGAAATAATATCCATTTGCAGTGGTAGCAAACCCCGTAACTAACAGAACCACTCCAATCATTGTAAAAACAAGCATCCAGAAAATAGCCATTTTACGTGAATGCAACCAATGGCTAATAAATCCACTTGCAAAATCTCCAGCTGAAATTCCGACATAGGCCCACATGATACACAATCCTGGATCTAATTCGCCCTTTATCCCTAAAGGTTCAGCAAATTGATTTCCGAAAAACGCAAAAATTCCAATGCAAAACCATGTAGGTAGACCAATAGCTATGCATTTCATATAACGGATAAAACGATCTTTATTTGTAAAAAATGAGATAAAGTTTCCTTTTTTGACTTCGACTTTTGATACAATATCCTTATAAATTCCTGACTCCACTACTCCAACTCTAAGTAATAAAAGCGCTAAACCTAACCCACCACCAATAAAATACGTTGTCGTCCAATCACCCGATATTCCAACGGTCAATTTTGCAACAACAGCTCCTAGCAAACCAAAACCTGCAACAATAGACGTTCCAATAGCACGAAGCTCTTTCGGTAATGATTCAGAAACCAAGGTAATTCCAGCTCCGAGCTCACCAGCCAATCCTACTCCAGCGATAAAACGTAAGACACAATAAAGCGTAGCGGAATCCATAAATTGCATTTGCGGCAAGAATCCACATGCGATATTCGCTAATGAATACACTAAAATAGAGCCAAATAATACAGATAGTCTTCCACGCTTATCCCCAAAAACGCCCCAAAAAATTCCACCCAAAAGCAGTCCGAACATTTGCCAATTGAGAACCATTGAACCAACCAAGTCAGGATCGAGACCTAAATCCTGAAGACTCTCCACCCGCACAATTCCGAAAATGATAAGATCATAAATATCAACAAAGTAGCCAAGAGCGGCGACAACGACAGGTAAGCTAAATAAAAACTTGAGTTTTTGACTAGTAGTGAATGTTTTCATATTTACGAATATAACAACTATTCAATACTTTAATATTAATCGTTCAGCCGAAACTATACTCAATTCTTATTATCTTCGTTTTATGCTTTCGGATGATAAATTTATGCAACGGGGAATTGAATTGGCTTTATTAGGTCAAGGCAAAGTTGCACCAAACCCGATGGTTGGAGCTGTAATTGTTTACCAAGGGGGAATTATTGGAGAAGGTTACCATCAGCAGTTTGGCGAGGCTCATGCAGAAGTAAATGCAATTAATAGCGTAAAGGATAAGTCGATACTTTCAGAATCGACGATTTATGTGACCCTCGAACCATGCTCACATTTTGGAAAAACGCCGCCGTGCGCTGATTTGATTGTGAAACATAAATTTAAACGTGCTGTCATCGGCTGTCAAGATACTTTTTCAGAAGTACAAGGGAAAGGAATTGTCCGTTTACAAGAAGCTGGAATTGTTGTACGAGTCGGTTGTTTGGAAAATGAATGTCGAGAATTGAATAAACAATTTTTTACTTTTCATGAAAAAAAACGTCCTTTCATTATTCTTAAATGGGCTCAAACATCAAACGGAAAATTGGACAGCGGAACATCGAATCAAAAGGTAACGTGGATTTCATCCCCAGAAAGCAAAACAATTGTTCACCAATGGAGAAATGCCCATCAAGCAATTTTAGTTGGTCGTAAAACAATAGAAAACGACAACCCTAGTCTCACGGTTCGTGCAATATCAGGTACCAATCCTATTCGACTCGTTTTGGACTCTGAATTAAAACTACCACTCACCTATTCTGTTTTTAACAATGAATCAAAAACCATTGTTTTTAATTTAAAGAAATCAGAAAAAGTACAGAACATAGAATTTGTAAAACTTACAGAGATGACTCCCAAATCAATGCTTGAAGCACTTTATGAGTTAAATATTATATCAGTGTTAATCGAAGGTGGAGCGCAAACACTTCAGTCATTTATCAATGTCGATTTGTGGGATGAAGCTGCAATAATTACAGGAGCTACAACTTTTGAGAACGGCACCAATGCACCAGAATTAAAACGTCAAGTCAATCATTCATTCGAATACTTTGGAGATACCATTTCTATGTATTCAAAAAACAATTAATATGATTATACATCCAATAAATACGGGAAATTTTAAATTAGATGGCGGAGCAATGTTTGGAGTTGTGCCAAAATCACTTTGGTCAAGAACAAATCCTGCAGATTCTAATAACATGTGCGATTGGTCGATGAGATGCATGCTTATAGAAGACGGAGATCGTTTAATTTTAATTGATACTGGTATTGGAGATAAGCAAGATGAAAAGTTCTTTTCTCATTTCTATTTATCAGATGATAATATTTTCGAACCAAACTTGAAAAAATTGGGATTCGGTTTAGATGATATCACTGATGTGTTTTTAACTCATTTACACTTTGACCATTGTGGAGGTGCAATAAAACGAACGAAGGACGGAAAAGGATTTGAGCCTGTTTTTAAAAACGCTACCTATTGGAGTACAGAAAAACACTGGAATTGGGCAACAGAGCCTAATGCACGTGAAAAAGCGTCATTTTTAAAAGAAAACATTCTACCGATTCAGGAAAGTGGTCAATTGAAATTTATAGATCGAAATGGCGATTTCACGAAAAATGTATTCAATAATTTTGATGTGCTTTTTGTTGATGGACATACTGAAAGCATGATGATACCTCACATCCAATATAAAGAAAAGACCTTAGTTTTTATGGCTGATCTTTTACCGAGTGTTGGTCATCTTCCGTTACCTTATGTGATGGGATATGATACGCGTCCATTGATTACATTATCTGAAAAAGAGAAGTTTCTTAACACTGCAGTGAAAAATGATTTTGTGTTATTTCTAGAACATGATTACCACAATGAATGCTGCACCTTGCAGCAAACAGAAAGAGGAGTTCGGTTAAATGAGACCTTTCATTTTTCGGAATTATTTTGATTTTTTAGTATCTTACTAATCCCAAAACAAACATAACATGGACAAATACCTACTCGAAATACTCAAAAGTGTTAATACGATAATAATCCCTGGACTAGGAGCATTAACGATTACCAATCACGATACGGGAGAAATTATGTTCATGTCCTACCTGAAGCACGACGACGGAAAATTAACTCAATACATAGTCGAGCATGAAGGTTATGAAGAATTAGAAGCTAAAAATATAATTGCAAAATATGTCCGTGAAATTCAATTGACACTAGATAAAGGTGAAACCTATGATATGTTTCAATTCGGATCATTTTATAAAAATGGAGACGACATCGATTTTAAAAACTGGGAAGGAGCTTCTAAATCAGTAGATATTGCAGATACTTCAATTACAGAAACAGAAGAAGTAATTGTGAAAGAAAAAACTCAAGAAATTACCCCTCCTGTTATTGAAGAAAAAGTTGTTCCAGTTGAAAAAGTAGTTGCTCCAATTGTTGAAGAAAAAATTAAAGAAACTCCCGTTGTAAAGGAAGAACCAATCGTTGTTCATTTAAATGAAGAAGTTAAAGAACCTGAAAAACAGCTAAATATTCTTGAAAAAGAAGAAAGAGCTGCTACAGCTGCAAAACTCGACCAATTAAGAATCGCAAAAGAAAAACCAGTTACAAAAAACAAAAAAGGTGTTGGTTTTTGGATGCTGATGACATTACTAGTATTAATTGTTGCTGGTGGAACTTATTTCGGAATGAATTATGATCGTCTAAAACAACATGTCCCATTTTTAGCCGATAAAACATCCACTGAAAATTCTAAAGAAAAAGAAGATTTTGAAGAAATTACAGACGAAACACCAATTGAAGAGGAAGTTGAAACACAAGAGGAAGTAATCTCAGAAGAGGAAGTTGAACCAGTTGAGGTAATTGAGAAAACAGTGGAAGCGCCACAAGAGTTTTCTGGCAGTGATTTGCCATTTCACATTATTGCAGGAGCCTTTTCAAGTGAAGCAAATGCCACTCGCTTAGGTGAAAAACTTCGCAATGAAGGATTCAATGTTAAAGTTGGTCCAGGAAAAGGAATGACCTTGGTTAGTGTCAAATCATTTTCTACAAGAGAAGAGGCTCAAAAGGGACTATCCGAATTAAAGGCGGTTGCTCCAAATGGCTGGGTATACGAATGGAAATAACCTAGATTTTCTGAATTAAATCAACAAGTCTATTTGAGTATCCAGCTTCATTGTCATACCAACCGACAACTTTTACCATATTGCCGATAACACTGGTCAACTCTGCATCAAAAATACAACTATTAGAATTTCCAATTATATCAACAGAAACAATTGGATCTGTCGTATATGACATTATTCCTTTTAGATATGTTTGCGATGCGTTTTTCATCGCCTCGTTTATTTGAGCTTCCGTCGGAGGGTTTTTAACAACAAACGTCAAATCTGTCATTGAACCATCTGGAACTGGGACACGAACTCCACAACCACCTATATGGCCTTCCAATTCTGGAAATATTTTAGCTATAGCTTTTGCTGCACCCGTTGAAGTGGGTACAATTGATTCTGCAGCTGCTCTAGCACGACGCAGATCAGAGTGAGGTGCATCATGTAATTTTTGATCAGAAGTATAGCTATGAACCGTTGTAATGAATGCGCTTTCAATTGTACATAGTTCTTTCATCACCTGAACCATTGGAGCTGCTGAATTTGTGGTACAAGACGCATTCGATATTATTAAGTCAGTAGATTCTAATAAATCATCATTAATGCCTACAACAACTGTCCTTATATTATCATCCTTCGCTGGAGCAGATAATACAACTTTTTTTGCACCACCTACAAGATGTTTAGATGCTAATTCCCTTGATCTAAAAATCCCTGTTGATTCCAATACAATTTCAACTCCATATTTTCCCCATGGAATGTTTTCTGGATTCCTTTCGGATAAAAACACAATCTTTTTCCCATTACTGAATTCAATTGTATTCTCATTAATTACAAATTCATGCTTTAACCCCCTGTGAACACTATCATATTTTAATAAATGTGCTAATGTTTTTACATCTGCTAAATCGTTCACAACAGCTACGTCAACATTTGAATTATCTAATGTTAAACGTGTGAAATATCTTCCAATTCTCCCAAATCCATTCACTCCAACTACTTTCATATCTCAACTTTATTATTATAATGTAAATGTAATCACTAAAGGTATGTAAACAAAAAAAGGGTGCTCTATTTGAGCACCCTTTTTTTTAAAATTAATTGAGATTATTTTACTACTTGAATAAATCCATGTTTTTGAATTTCTTGATCACCTTCAGTTTTTGCATTAATCAAATAGAAATAAGTACCTTCTTCGACATAAGAACCACCTTTATCTTTTCCATTCCAACCGCATAAATCAATTTGGTCATCACATTCAAAAACAACATTACCCCATCTATTTGTAATAGAAAGTTCATATTCCTTAATTCCATCAGAATTTGGATACCATATTGAGTTTGGTGAACCATCAGCTAATGATATAACATTTGGCGCATCGACGAAACAATTTTTAGTTCCCAAATCAAAACCTATCGTCGATGTATGACAAACATTTGAAGTAGTGACCTCATAATAGCCAGGCTCAGTAAGTTCAACCGCTGTGCCAAAAGCACCATTACTCCAGAGGTATTGAGTTTCATCCACATTTTCATTTGGAACATTCAAAAATAAAGTCGACCCCTCACAAATAGTTGTATCACTCACCCAAGTCCAAGGGTAAGCCGGATAATAAATCTCAGCCGTTATTGCTGTGTTACAAGCATTATCAGTATAGGTAACAGTATATGTGCCTGGCGTCGAAGTATTTATTAACGGATTTTCAACGTTCGCATTTGGCATAAAATGAATCGAAGTATCTGCAGCTGACCAAACTCCGCCATTGTAGGAAACCGTTCCGTTCACGAAATAGTTATAAAAGCAACCAATGGTATCGGAAAAGATAGTCGGCTGAGGTAATACGTACAAAGAAACTGTTGTATCATACACACATCCAAAGTTATCAGTTACAACATAAGTGTAACTAGTGTAGCCTGGGGTTGTTGGTTGTACTACTAATAAAGTATCATTTTGCCCGGAAACAATAGTAGGATCACTTACCCAATCCTCTGTAGAAATAGTGTTTTGATAACCTGCCAATCCGGTGAAAAATGAAGGATCAAAATACAAGCCCCATTCAAAAATATAACCATCATCAGTACCAAGATTATCTTGCACAATAATTGTCCACTGACCATTTACAGGACACCCGGCAAATCCTGTAAAGGAAGATTCAGGCTCATAAACCACACTAGGATCCATTGAATTTCCTGCAGATAGAGGAACTGGCTGTCCAGGAGGGTTCGCAGGAACCGCTGCAACAGGAACTGTATTACCTAAATTTGCTGTCATAGAACCAGCGATTGTGTTAAAATCGGAACTGAAGCAATACTCCCATCCAATTCCGGCTCCACCTCCACCTATATCATCGTATGGATGTCCAAGATAAGTTCCGCCACCACTATTTCCTCCAGGGATAAACCCTGGCCCATAGGAATTCATCAATGGAACTTGAGTGCCATTCGGGCATTGCAACGCAATTTCTAAATCGCCCATGTAAGAATGTTCCATTGTAATACAAACTTGATTCAAATCTTGAGAATTTGAAATTGTACTTCCAGCTGGAAATCCACCAATTGTAATCGGAGCATTATATTGAGCTCCTGAGCCATCAGGTAAATAGGTTAATCCAGCAAATGAACCACCTAATTCAAAAGTTCCACCAGGAATATCAACACCAACAGTATCTGTCAATGTAGTCCCTCCAACTAAAAAAGTATTCGCACCTAAACACACTGTATCTTGCTCAGGCCCAGTACCGGTAAAAAGCGGTTGTTGGGAAACTCGAACCTTACACAACATTCTTTCAATTTGAGGAAAGTTATCTGTAATCTTTAAGTCGACCAAGAATCCATTTCTTGATGGAGGCGTAAACCAGATAGAATCATTATTTGGAAAAGTTCCACCTGAACTTATATACCAATTATAATTTACATTCGTTAAATTTTGAGAATATCCAAAACCTGTATTCTCTAATGAATACGGGAATATTGGTTTGGCGATAAATAAGATACTATCACCAAAACACACATCTACGTATCCAGTATCGATTGGATTTAACGCGTTAGCACCAACACCATTTACATAAGCCTCAATATGCGGGTCAAATGGTTGGTTTGGATTTCCACATTGTGCATTACCAATCCATCCTGTTCCTTCATTAGCTCCATCCGAAATAAACACAACTGTTAAACAACCACTCGTGTTATTCCATGATGCCGTATAAGCAAAACCACCTGGATCGGTAGCCGAATTGTGCGCACCTAATAAAGGTGCACTAGTATTCGGACCATCATAAACAAAAATGGAATCCGAGGCATCGACATCAAACTCAAAACCCGCATTAATGGCAAATGTAATTGTCATTTTAGTACCCTGACTTAGATCAGGACAAAATACGGTTGTATCATTAAAGTTAGCGCTATAATTCACAGCACCACCATCATCATAAAAATTGTTAGCTCCTACACCAAACGCACTGCAATCAGCCGGCGCAGATTCTGGATAACCAACATCACCCATTATTACATTTTGAGAAAAACCAGAAGAAATAAATCCAAAAACGGTTAATAAGGAAAATACTATTTGATTAAACTTCTTCATATTACTTAATTTTCAACTCATTCATTAATACTCCTTTTGATTTTATTACCAAAAGTTTATCATCTCCTTTTATCTTAAAGTATTGATTTTGATCTAGAATTTGAAAATTTAAATCAATATAAGTTTGATTCTTTTTTGGCGCATCGATTTCGACGAATACATCACCCTTTTGCTCAGAATAATTTGCAATATACATCCCATTATCTAAAGCATAAATCATTATCTTTAAATCATTTGGATTTTCAGATTCTATTGCTTTTAATTCTTCAACTGAATACTTAGCTAATAAACGTTTGTCGATTTTTTCCTGTGACCAAGTAACACTTGATACCAATAGAAAAAATACTACACTAGAGAGTAATTTCATAAAATAGTTTTTTGTTCTTATTTGGAAGACGAAGATTGTGTATAAATAGTTGCAAATTGATAATAACCTTGCTCATCCGAGGGCCATAAATCTAAGAATATAAATTAATTTTGCCATAAATAAAGATGAATTATTACCGTATATGGAGACTCAAGAATTAAAAAAAATCGCATCACAAGTAAGAAGAGATATTGTAAGAATGGTTGCGGCCGTTAATTCAGGACACCCTGGTGGTTCGCTTGGATGTGCAGATTTTCTTACTGTTATGTATTTTGATAAAATGAATCATAAACCATCCCCATTTTCAATGGACGGTAAAAACGAAGATTTATTCTTTTTATCAAACGGACATATTTCTCCTGTTTTCTATAGTGTTTTAGCTCGTTCGGGATATTTTCCAGTTGCAGACCTAGAAGGTTTTAGAAAATTGGGGTCTAAATTACAGGGACACCCTTCTACAGATAAAAATTTACCTGGTGTAAGAATGGCATCTGGATCACTTGGGCAAGGCTTGTCTGTTGCAATTGGTGCTGCAGAGACGAAAAAGTTAAATGGCGACAAATCCATTGTTTATTGCCTGCATGGTGATGGAGAATTGCAAGAAGGCCAAATTTGGGAAGCTGCTATATATGCAGCTGCAAAGAAAATAGACAATGTGATTGCAACCGTTGATTACAACGGAAGACAAATTGATGGAGACTTAGAAGATGTAATGTCTTTAGGTAATCTTTCCCAAAAATGGCATGCTTTTGGTTGGGAGGTTTTAGAAATGGATGGACACGACATAGATGATTTGAAATCGACTTTAGACAAAGCGAAATCAATGACAGGAAACGGTAAGCCAATTGTAATCATTATGAAAACAGAGATGGGACAAGGGGTTGATTACATGATGGGGACACATAAATGGCACGGTTCAGCTCCAAACGCAGAGCAATTAGAAATTGCGTTAAATCAATTAGAAGAAACTTTAGGCGATTATTAATTGAAAAAAATTCTTTCCATAGCATTTATCATTTTTAGTTCTCTTTCTTTTGGACAAGAACAGATGACGCGCATACTCTTCATTCTTGACGCTTCCAACAGTATGAACGCACGTTGGGGAGCACAAACAAGAATTGATGCTGCGAAAGAATTATTAGCCAAGACAGTTGACGACATTCGTGATATTCCAAATTTGGAAATAGGACTGCGTGTTTATGGTCATCAATCACCTATAACAGCAACGTACCAAGATTGTAACGATACAAAATTGGAAGTTCCATTTGGTAAAGATAATTTTGGACAAGTAAAAGCACGTATAAAGTCTATTTATGCAAAAGGTACAACTCCAATTGCTCGTTCGTTAGAGGCGGCAGCAGGCGATTTTCCAGATAACACATCGCGTAATATTATTATTTTAATTACAGATGGACTAGAAGCCTGCGACAATGATCCATGTGTAATTGCCAAAAAGTTAAAGGATAAGGGTGTCAACGTTACTCCGTTTGTAATTGGATTGGGCATGGATTTATCCTATTTGGAAAAATTCAATTGTATCGGGACGTATGCTGATGCTGAAACAAAGGAAGCATTTACGAAAGTATTAGAAAACATAGTTTCAAAAGCATTATTAAATACAACAGTTCAAATTAACTTGAACGATATTCATAAAAGTCCTAAAGAAACAGATGTCACCATGTTTTTATATGAAGCAGGAACAACCAACTTAAAATATACATTTACACATACAATAAACAAGTATGGTAACCCTGACACATTGATTATCGACCCGAAAATCAAGTATGACTTGGTAGTTAACACAACACCTAGAGTTGAAAAGAAAAATATTGCAATTCAAAGAAATGTGCACAACACAATTACTGTTGATTCGCCACAAGGTTATTTAAAAATACGTTTCACAAATGCAGATAGACAATATCAAATCGATGCACGTGTGATGCTATCAGAAACTGAAAAAACGTTGAATACTCAAAAAATTAGTGAAACAGATAAGTACATTGTGGGAAAATATGACATTGAAATATTGACTTTACCGCGAATTTATATCACAACGGACATTGAACAGAGTAGCACATCAACAATCAATATTTCAGCACCTGGCTTTTTTAATTATTCTACTGGACAACCTGTTGTTGGTCAAATTTTCTCACAAAACAGTAATGGAAGTTGGGACTGGGTATGTAATCTTGATGAGAATTCAAGAACAGGTGAATTTCAGTTGCAACCAGGAGCATATCGCATTGTTTATAGACAATCACAATTAAAATCATCGACTTATACGATGGAGCAAAATTTCAGAATTAATTCAAACAAAACAGTATCATTAAGGTTATGACAAAGGCAATCAACATTGAAGTTTTAGGTAAAAAAGACACACGCTCTGGTTTTGGAGAAGGTCTTTTGGAAGTTGGTAAGAAAAATAAGGACGTTGTTGCGTTGTGTGCCGATTTAACTGGCTCATTAAAAATGAATGCGTTTGAAGACGAATTCCCAGAACGATTTTTCCAAGTTGGAATTGCCGAAGCAAATATGATGAGTATGGCAGCTGGAATGACAATTGGTGGTAAAATTCCTTACACAGGTACTTTTGCTAATTTTTCTACTGGTCGAGTTTACGACCAAATTCGTCAGTCAATTGCCTATTCTAAAAAGAATGTAAAAATCTGTGCTTCTCACGCTGGACTGACATTAGGAGAAGATGGCGCAACTCACCAAATTCTGGAAGATATTGGAATGATGAAAATGTTGCCTAACATGACCGTTATTGTACCATGTGATTTTAACCAGACAAAACAAGCTACTATTGCTATAGCTGATTTCGAAGGACCTGTTTATTTGCGTTTTGGACGCCCATCTGTTCCAATTTTCGTGAAACCAGACGCAAATTTTCAAATCGGAAAAGCAGACCAAATTATAGAAGGGACGGATGTAACAATAATCGCATGTGGTCACTTGGTATGGAAATCGATTGAAGCTGCTCAAGTTTTAGCAGAAAAGGGCATTTCTGCTGAAGTAATCAACATGCACACGATTAAACCATTGGATGAAAAAGCAATTTTGAATTCAATTGCAAAAACAGGATGCGTTGTTACTGCTGAGGAACATATGATCAACGGTGGTTTAGGTGATTCTGTTGCTCAGGTTATTACCAGAAACAACCCAACTCCACAGGAATATGTAGGTGTTGATGATTCGTTTGGTGAGAGTGGAACCCCTGACGAATTGATGACTAAATACCATATTGATACACAAGATGTTGTTGATGCAGCGTTACGTGTAATTCAACGTAAATAATGTATGGCCCTCGATGATAAAACCATAATTCAACTTTTCCATCGAGGAGGAAAACATACCAATGAAGCATTTAAGTTAATTGTAGCTGCGTACGGCCCTCGATTGTATGCGCAAATTCGTGCAATTGCCAGAAGTCACGAATTAACCAACGATATTCTTCAAAACGTTTTTATCAAAGTATTTCAAAATCTAAACGATTTCAATCAAGAATCTACTCTTTACACGTGGATGTATCGAATTACACGCAATGAAACACTAAATTTTCTTGATAAAGAAAACAGACGAACTGGAATTGACATCGATCCACCGATGTTAGAAATTCTTGCAGGCGACAGCAGTCTTGATCAACTTGACGAAGAAAAAATCAGTGAACTTCTATTAAAGGCAATAGACACTTTACCCGAAAAACAGCGTCAAGTTTTTGAGTTAAAATACTTTCAAGAACTCCAATATTCTGAAATATCGAAATTATTAAACACTTCGGAAGGCGCATTAAAGGCCAGTTTTCATCATGCTCGCCAAAAAATTGAAACTTTTTTACAAAGTCAATTAAACCTTTGAACATCTCAACTATCTAAGCAACGTATGGAAAATCCAAACAACATATTCGACCAAATCCAAAAGCGGAAAATAACCGTTCCAGAAAATGCGTATTTCAACGCTATGGCTGACTCTATTATAAGTCAACAAGCGCCGAAAATTATTCCATTGTACAAAAAACCTTTGGTGTGGATATCAAGTGCCGCTGCAGTGGCACTCATCGCAATTACAATTCAACTTTCGACCTCGGCGGAAGAAAGCATGAATTTGCAAACTGCTTTGAATGATATCCCACGTGAGACTATTTTGGAGTATGTAACAGAAAACATTGACGATTATGAAATTGATGAAATCACAGAGGTAATTCCTGATCAAACGATCCAGGACATCGAAGTTTTTCAACCAATTACTATACAATCAGAATCAAATTTGTCGTTTGAAAACATCAGCAATGAGGAAATCTTGGACTATTTATTAGAGGAAGGAATTGACTTGGAAGATATGAATGAATCAGAACTATTTTTTATTTAAAATTTGAATTATGAGCACAATTGTAAAATCAATCGCAGCATTAGCCCTTGTATTATTTATGATTCCAAACACGTTTGGACAAGAAAGTAAAAGAGCAGCAACAATAGAGAAAAGGCAAAAAATTGAAGCTTTAAAGATTTCTTTTATCACGACTGAGTTAGCCTTGACAACTGAAGAATCTGAGAAATTTTGGCCGATTTACAACGAATTGGAGTCAAAAATAAAAGTTGAAAAGAAAACACAACGTTCCTTAGAAAAAGAATTGAGAGATAATCACGCAACCCTGACCGACGCTGAAAACAAAACAAAAGTTCTCGCTCTTTTTGACAGTGAACAAAAAGAAATTGCACTTAAACGTGAGTATTACTCAAAAATTGGTGATAAAATTGGCTACACTAAATCGACAAAACTGTTAAGTTTGGAGCAGAAATTTAAACGCGAGTTGATGAGTCAGTTGAACAAGGACAAAAAAGGTTCAGGTGAACATCCACAAGGCGGGCAAGGAAGAAATTAAAATGAATTCAAAAAAAGCGTTTTTACAGTTCCAAGGACAAACCAATCCATTTCCATATTTATTGGATATAGATCGTGCCGAAGGTATTTTCATTTATGATAAATCGGGAAAACGTTTTTATGATATGATTGCAGGGGTGGCGGTGAACAATATTGGTCACAACCACCCTTCTGTCGTTTCAGCATTAAAAACTCAAATTGATCGCCATTTGCACGTGATGGTATATGGTGAATTTATTCAAGATGCTTCTCTTAATTTTTCCAAACGATTAACATCTCTCCTACCCCAATCATTGAATTGCGTATACCCAGTGAACTCAGGAACAGAAGCCAACGAAGCGGCTTTAAAATTAGCGAAACGCGTTACAGGAAGATCTGAATTAGTTTCATTTCGCGGTTCATACCATGGAAGTACACATGGCTCTATGAGCGTTTCTGGAAATGAAACAAAGAAAGAATCATTTCGTCCGCTATTACCTGATGTTCGATTTTTGACATTTAATTCAATAGAAGATTTACAATATATTACCACAAAAACGGCTGGCGTAATTATCGAAACCGTTCAAGGTGATGCTGGTGTTCGCGTTCCTTCGCAAGAATTCTTAACTTCTCTAAGGCTAAAATGTTCTGAAGTTGGAGCTCAACTCATTTTTGATGAAATCCAATGTGGAATTGGACGAACAGGAAAACTATTCGCATTTGAGCACTTTAACGTGATTCCAGACATTTTAACTTTAGGTAAGGCGCTTGGTGGAGGAATGCCAATTGGCGCTATCGTTTCTTCAAAAGAAAAACTAAACGAATTCACTTACAATCCAATGTTGGGGCATATCACCACTTTTGGTGGTCATCCAGTAGTTTGTGCTGCAGCAGACGCTTGTCTTCATGTTATGCAAACCGAAATTGATTTTGAAAAGGTTGAAAAAAATGGGCAATTACTTGTTGACCTACTGTCTAAAGAATCTGAAATAAAGGAAATTCGTCGTATAGGAATGTTGTTTGCTTTTGACATGGAATCATTTGAACGCGTTGAAGCAGTTGTAAAAAATTGCTTAGAAAAAGGATTAATTAGTTTTTGGTTTTTATCGCATCCATACAGTTTTAGGTTGTCTCCACCATTGAATATTTCAGAACAAGAAATTAGAGAGGCTGCAGCAATAATTTTGAGTGCAATCAATGAAACAAGAGAGTTTCTATAAATAATTTCAACTTCATCAACTAAATCGTACATTTAGTCGTTATTAGGATAATTAAAAAACAACTTACTTATGAAAGCATTATCAATTATTGTATTATTTATCAGCATTACTTTTTCTAGTTGGTCTCAAGATGCCATTTTAAAAAGAGACGGTTCAAAAATTGACGCGAAAGTGGTTGAGATTACTTCTACAACAATAAAATACCGCAACTTTGATCAGCCAGATGGACCACTAAGAAACATTGCAATAAACGATGTTCAAGAAATCATCTATGAAAATGGCACATGGGAAAAGTTTGAAAAAACAGAAAAAGCAGCTACAGAACAGACCTCTGGTTACCAACCTGTAACAACTGATCCGACTCCAATTCGTGAACCAAAAGATAAGATTTTAGGCAATGGTTTGTTTATCGAAGGAATGTTAGGCATGAATACCATTACTCAATTTGGATATACCAACTATTACTATGATGAATTTGGTAATTATATTCAAAGCAGTGGAGTTCAAAAAGATAATTATGCAAGTCTTAGTATTAGAATGGGCAGCAAATGGTATTTTGGATCGAATGAAAAATGGAGACCAGGTATTCAATTGACCTATTTTAAACTTGGGCTCTACATCAATCCAAATGCTAACGGATCTTACGGAATTGGAAGAAATTCAATGTCTTTGGCTAATGTAGGATTTGCCAATGCATTTAAATTCAATGATAAAATAGGAATGGAAGCTAATGCAAATGTTGGGTTTTCACTCATCAATTTCCTCCCTCCATGGAACTATGATCTTGCGCCAGGGATAAACTATGGTGCAGAAGTTAAGTTTAGATTCAAGGCATTAGCTGTCGGATTGGATTACTCAAGAATGGACGCGAGGCAAAATGAGGGTCGAATTTCAATGAACATTTATAGCATCACGATTGGAGCGAAGTTCTAATTCAATTCATTTAGAAAATTCAACAACACCTTTTTAACGTGCTTAAATTCCCCTTCTGTTATGCAATAAGGCGGATTGATAAACACTACATTTCCTAAAGGACGAATGAAAATTCCGTTGTCTAAACAGTAATTATACAGTTTATCCCGCAAATCTGAGAAATAGGTCGTTTCCTTTTCTGTATTAACCTCAAAAGCGAGAATTGTTCCCTTTTGTCGAATGTGCGAAACTGTTGAAATCGAATTTAACTCATTCGCGAAATCAGCATTCCATTTGTCAATAGATTCTATCGATTTCCATGTTTCTGGTCGTTCAAACAAATCTAAACTTGCGCATGCAACGGCACAAGCTAAAGGATTTGCAGTAAATGAATGTCCGTGCAAAAAAGCCTTAGTTGTATCGGGCGACAAAAACGCATTAAAAATTTCGTTCGATGTAATGGTCAAACCCATTGGTAAAACTCCAGCTGTCAATCCCTTTGATAATGTTACAATATCTGGTTTCTCATTGCAATAATCCATTGCGAACATCTTACCAGTTCGACCGAATCCAGTCATTACTTCATCAAAAATAACGAGAACGCCATATTGCTTTGCGAGCAAAGTCAAACTATCCAAAAATTCAGATGAATACATGCGCATTCCAGAAGCACCTTGAACAAGCGGTTCAATAATCATGCAACTAAACTCTCCTGTTTGATATAGACTTTTCGCATGACTTAATAATTCTTCTTCTTTTTCTTCGGTCGGGAAATCCAGGTAATCTACATCAAAGAAAAACGGTTCAAATGGTGCGTTGAATTTATCTCTTTCACCAACTGACATTGCACCAAATGTATCACCATGATAAGCACCACTCATTGCCAAAACGCGTTTCTTTTCGATTCCTTGATTATGGAAGTATTGAAACACCATTTTTAAGGCGACTTCAGTTGCGGTAGAACCGTTATCTGAAAAGAAAACCTTTTGAAAATTATCAGGTAGAACATCGCAAATTCGTTCTGCTAATTCAATTGCTTTTTCATGTGTAGCTCCAGCAAAAATAACATGATCAACTTTCAAAAACTGTTCGTTCAACGCTCTTCCAATGTGCGGATGTGCGTGACCGTGAATATTTACCCACCAGGATGAATTGGCATCAATATACGTTTGATCGTCCATTCCATACAACAATGTTCCTTCGGCTTTTTTGACTTGCAATGGAACGACTCCTTTGTAGGTTTGTGTAAACGGATGCCAAACATGTGCCTCATCCCTTGCTCTTAGATCAGCGTCAATTTTTGATTTACTCATAATTGTGATGCGATTTTGGCAGCTTGCACGGAAACAAATTCTATTGTTACCTCGCTAACCAAAGGAATTCGAGCAATCATCGGTAAGTCTGTTACCTTTAAAATTATGGATTCTGAAGTTTTGTTTTCTTCACCTACGAAAATCCACCCAGCAATTTTAATATCGCGTTTTTTTAATACTTCCGCCGTCAATAAACTGTGATTGATGCTTCCTAAATAATGTCTTGAAACAATAATTACAGGAAGATTCCAATTTTTGAATACATCTGCATAAAGTAACCCTTGCATATTGATTGGAACTAGTAATCCACCTGCTCCTTCAATAATGAAATTACCATCGACTTGTGGAAGATTAAAATCATTCAATTGAATGTTTACCCCGTCAATTTCTGCCGCTGCATGAGGTGACATTGGTTCCTTCAATTTATAAGCTTCAGGTAAAATGCGAACATTTGAAGTTAATCGTTGAACTTTATGCGAATCTGTATTTTCCAATTCACCAGCTTGAACTGGTTTCCAATACGTTGCTTTTAACGCTTCTGAAACAATAGCACTGACCACAGTTTTTCCAACTTCAGTACCAATTCCAGAAATAACATATCGTTTCATTTTTCCTTCTATCTCAATTGCGCGCCTAATTTTGACTCTAATTGTGTTCTAATTTTTTCCATAATGGCATCCACTTGCTGATCTTTCAATGTTTGTTCGGCATCCTGGAATTTAAACGAAACAGCATATGATTTCTTTCCTTCTTCTAAGTTCTTTCCTTCGTACACATCAAACAATCCAACTTCTTTCAAAATTTTCCTATCAGCGCCTTTAGCTATTTCTTCAATCTCCGAAAAGTTGATTCTCGTATCTAGTAATAACGAGAAATCACGACGTACAGCGAATGTTTTAGGAAGTTCAGTATATTTAATTTTCGCGAATTTCAAACTCTCAATGATTGCATCCCAATCTAAATCAGCGATAAAAACATCGTTCTTTATTCCAAAGTGCTTTTTCATTTTTTGGGAAACCCATCCAATTTCGCCGACTTTGTTTTTCAACACATTCAATTGAACTCCGTCTTGCAACAATGAATTTTTTAGTCCTTTTTCACTCAACATTTCCTCCAATCCCAAACGACGGAAAACTGCACTTGCTAATCCCTTTACCGTATAATAAGTCGATTTATCTTTCGATGAATTCCAACTTTCTTGCTCTTTATTTCCTGTTATTGCAATCAACAACCTCTTGTTTTCTTGGTATGTTTCGTATTTGTGATATACTTTTCCGAATTCGTACAACTTCAAATCTGCATTCTGACGATTTTGATTGTGCGCAATCATTTCCAAAGAATTGAACAACAGCGACTGCCGCATAACGTCTAAATCCTGACTTAGCGGATTCAACATTCGCACATTTCGTTCATCCAAGACCACCTCTCCACCTAACTTCACTGAATACTCAGATTTCGTTAGAGAGTTATTTAATGTTTCTAGACAGCCTAATCCAACCAGCAATTCAGAAATTACATTTTGGACTTTTTCCAAATCTGGTTTTGCCTGATGTGATAACGATGTGTTTAATTTAGTAGGAAGCGGAACGTTATTGAAACCATAAATTCGAAGTACTTCTTCCACTACATCAGCTTCTCTGGTAACATCTACGCGATAAGCAGGGATTTCTAGTACAGCGTCATCACCATTTTCAGAAACAATCTTAATATCTAAGTTTGAAAAAATTGATTTAACCATTTCCTTGGGAATAGCTGTTCCAATCAAACGATTGCAACGATCAAAATTAAACTCAACCGTCCAATTAGCAATTGGTAAAACGTTCGTATCCACAACATCCATTGCAATTGTTCCACCGGCAATTTCTTGAATTAACAGTGCAGTTCTTTTTAGCGCATACAAGGTTAAGTTAGGGTCAACACCTCTTTCAAAGCGAAATGAAGCATCTGTATTTAACCCATGCATTTTTGCTGTTTTACGAACTGAAACAGGATTGAAATACGCAGATTCCAAAAATACATTCGTCGTCGAATCTTTAATTCCTGAATCACGACCACCAAAAACACCAGCAATACACAAGTGATCTTTCCCATTGGTAATCATTAGGTTTGAATCGTCTAATTTTCGCTCTACCTCATCCAAAGTGACAAATTTATCTCCCTTGTTTGCCGTTTTAACCACTAACTTTCCATTCAACTTTGAAGCATCAAAAGCATGTAATGGCGTTCCTAATTCGTGCATTACGAAATTCGTTGCATCCACAATATTATTGATTGGTGAAAGTCCAATTGCGCGTAATCTTTTTTGCAACCAAGCTGGAGAAGGTCCTACTTTAACATCTTTAATCGAAGTTGCCGAATATCTTGGACAAACATCTTTTGCCTCAACTGAAACATCAATTTTTAAATCGTTGTTCTGAACTTTAAATACATCAACAGAAGGAATATTCAATTTCAATCCAGCGCTATTATGAACATTCAAGTACGCAACTAAATCACGCGCAACACCGATATGTCCCATTGCGTCAGCACGATTTGGCGTTAATCCAATTTCAATCTCATAATCGTCTTCCAATTCAAAATACTGAGCAGCCGTAGTTCCGTTTGGAATAGAATCATCTAGTACCAAAATTCCGTCATGTCCCTTTCCTAGTCCAAGTTCATCCTCAGCACACAACATTCCGCACGATTCGACACCACGAATTTTTGATTTTTTAATCTTAAATGCCTCTTCAGGCGAAGGATAAAGCGTACAACCTTCCGTTGCCACGATAACCTTTTGTCCAACATCAACATTTGGTGCTCCACAAACAATTTGAAGGGTTTCAGTTCCTATAGAAACAGTTGTTACCTTCAATCGATCTGCATCTGGGTGTTGTTCACACGTCAATACTTCGCCAACCACAACTCCAGCAAGTCCACCTTTTACAGCTTCAATCTTATGGATTCCCTCTACTTCAAGTCCAGTATCTGTCAATATTTTACCTGCATCCTCAGGACTTAAATCAACTGCAACGTATTGCTTTAACCAATTGTATGAAATTTTCATTTATTCTTCTGTTGTATCGTGGTTGCGAATTTAATGAAACTTAGTCGATTTTAAGTAATATTTAGCTGGTTGAACCGTCTTATGTAACGAATATCACAATTACATTTATTGGATTCGACTATTTTTGACAAAACTTGTATTATGGAATTTTTAAAAAAGTATAAATTCACCTTTATTGGAATTGGACTTGGATTAATTGGCGGATACGCTTATTATTATTTTATTGGGTGTGCAAGTGGAACCTGTGCAATAACGTCTAAGCCATTGAATAGTTCACTTTATGGAGGAATGATGGGCGGATTACTTTTAAATATGTTAGACGGAAGGAAAAAGAAGGCAGTTGACAAGGAATAACCGTTCATTTCCGATAATATTCCGTACCTTATAGAAATAACCAAAACAATAGAAAACAATGGGATATTTCACACTATTTAAGTCAGACAAAAACGACGAGTATTATTTCAATTTAAAAGCTCCAAACCACGAAATTATTTTAGCAAGTCAGGGTTATTCTTCTAAAGAAGCTGCTGAAAATGGTATTGAGTCTGTAAAAGTAAATGCCACTGAAGATGGTCGTTTTGAACGAAACATTGCCAAAAACGGTCAATTCTATTTTAATTTAAAATCAGGAAACGGCCAAGTAATTGGTACAAGTGAAATGTATAAGGCAACAGCTGGAAGAGATAACGGTATCGAAAGCGTTAAGAAAAATGGACCTGAGGCTGAAATTAATTATTTATAATTTCGGATTTTAATTGCCTCACCAATTTTCAACAACAAATAAATACGAAACCAGCGAGGTTTATTATTCTAAAATAAACTTTTTCTTTATCTTCCAACCATCATGGAAGGAAACTCATCTTTTTCTGTAAGTTATCATCATCCGGGCGGGATGCAAATGCCAGGACGCGCAACTGGCCTAGGAGACTACCGTTACGCGTATAATGGCATGGAAACTGATGGCGAGGTAAGTGGCAATGGAAACTCTTATACAACAGAGTTTAGACAGTACGACCCTAGACTTATGAGATGGAAAAGTTTGGATCCGTTGATGCAAATGTTCCCAAGTATGAGTCCGTATGTAGCATTTGATAATAATCCCATTTATTATACAGATCCGCTTGGATTAGCTAGTAAAGGAGGCGGAAAGGAACGTAGAGCTCAGAGAAGAGCAAACAGAAAAGAAGGATGGACTAATGGTGGAGAGTCTCAACAAATAGATGAAATGCGCGTTTCTCATAAGCTTACATCGAAAGAAAGGCTTGCGCAAAAAAGAAATAGACAGCGTCAAGAAGTACCAGAAACGACTAAATCTGATCGCTATGATAATGTTGATTATAACTTTGAAACCTTGGACGATATTGGGAGTAAAGCCGAAGCTCGCGAAAGAGAAATTCAAAGAACAATTGATCGACATCATAATAACACAACGATTGACAATGGTTATTCCGAGGCTCAAAAATTAGCTACTATTAATGGTGAAATTTATGATCCTTTATTTAGTTTTATTCCGGGCCGAGATATCGTCGATAAAATGTTAAGTGGTGAAGACCTTACAGGTTGGGATTTTGCGATTGAAGGGATAGGAGTAATCCCTGGAGGGAAATTGATTACTAATGGAGGGAAATTGTTCGCAAGAACGTCTAAAGGTGCAGTTGAAGTTACTAATAGAGTAATAAAGGTAGCTTGTTTTATAGAAGGTACTAAAGTTTCAATTGAAGATGGGTTTAAAAATATAGAAGATATAGAGATTGGCGATTTAGTTTGGTCATTTAATGAGAATACAAATGAGATAAGCCTTAAGTATGTAATTAATACTGTTGTAAAAGAAATTGATCATTTAGACAAGTTAATTATAGAATCGGATACTATTTACACAACTGATGACCATCCATTTTGGGTTTCAAATTCTTGGAAAAATGCAAGTGATTTAAATGTTGGTGATACTCTTACATACAGAAATGGACAACAAAAAGTACTTTCATATAAAGAGAGAATTGATACAACTGTTACTGTTTATAACTTTGCTGTAGAGGAATTTCACACTTATTTTGTAGGTGAGAATGGTGTACTGGTGCATAATAATAATCCATGTGCTACGGTCATTAAAAAACAAACTTCTGGATGGGTAGTTAGAAAAGTTTTCAATACTCTTGACCCTGCAATTCAAAGAAAAATTACTGCTGCAATTAAAAATGGAATAGTTTCACCTAAAGGACAACAAGGAATAATTAAGTTAACTGCGACCGAAGCTAAAGCAACTGGTTACAGCTATAAAGTAAAAATTCTAGGTAAAGGAGGTGATCTTAGAATCTATGGAAATATGAATGAAAGTGGACATATTGTTTTTGATAAAGTAATGGGACATTGATTATGATAATGAATAATGAAAAATTAGAAGCAATGTATGATCTTGCACGTAAGGCATACTATGAATGCATTGGAAAAGAAGAGAATAGCTTCCTAAATGAAGAAGTTAATTTGAAAGAAATAAATATCCAAAATGATTCTGTTAAAATTTCATTTCTTGGAGCCGATGATTTGCAGTATACAATTGAAACGAGAATAAATCTATTACTAAATAAAACTAAGGTTATTGGCTATTACTCATATATCGTAAATGAAGAATTGACACAAGTGGATGATTTTTTAGTTTTTTATTAGGGCACACTCCACACATCCACAACAATTATAGTTTTGGAAGTTTTAATTTAAAGAGGCATTAGGTCTTGTTGCATGGATATTCATTATTAATAAAAGTAATAATATTGCATCAAAAAAAATAGGATGCGTTCTTACAAACAACAAATCACCAATAGTCAGCAGTACACGAATAGTTTAAAACAGCGAGGAAGGCTAGATTTCTGGATGGATAAATCTATATTTTCAAAATGGACTTATTCTGGTAAACAATCCCAAGGAGGAAAGATAATATACTCTGATGTAGTGATAGAATTAATATTGGTTTTATCTTACGTTTATAGCTTACCATTAAGACAAACTGAAGGTTTTGTACGTAGTTTACTTGATTTAAATGGAGAGAAGTTGAGTGTTCCAGACTATACGACTGTGTGCAGACGTAGAAAGAACTTAGATGTGAGAAAAAAGCTTAGAAATTGGAATGGAAAAGAAAATATTGTTTTCTCATTAGATGGTAGCGGATTAAAATGTTGTGGAGAAAAAGAATGGATGCAAATAAAACATAGAGCAACTCGCAGAAGAAAATTTATAAAGATTCATACAGGTATAAACATTGCAACCAGAGAGATCTTATACAATAAAGCAACTACATCAAGAGTATCAGATATTTCAATACTTTCGGATGCCGTTGAAAAGGTTGGTAATAAGTTTAATCGATTTTTAGCTGATGGAGGATACGATTCAAAGATTTCATATTCAATGATGCCTTCCGAAGTAGAGGTTGTTATACCTCCAAGGAAAAATTCTGTTAGAGATAGCGAAACTCATCAAAGGAATCAAGCCATAGATTACATCGGTGAGAATAGCAAATCGAGGTGGAAGAGAGAAGTTGGATATCACCAAAGGGCGATAGTTGAAAACACCTTTAGTAGATGGAAAACCATATTTGGAGAAAACATAAAGTCAAGAAATGAGCTGTCACAACAGGTAGAAGTCACTTTAAAATCATTTATTCTTAACAAAATGACTGATATTGGTATGCCTGAATGGAATAGAGTTTACTTCTTGAAATAATTCAAATATTAACTCAGAAGTAACTTTGTCTAAATGAAATGTCCATGCAACAAGACCCTTATCATATATCAATGTATTGTTATTATCACAATGCGTTTACAGAAATACAATAGCGATAATTAGCGTGAAGTATAATGGATATGATTGGAACTAAACTGAATACTAAAATAATTTATTGTACCAATTCAACATATGGAATCCCTAAATCTTTAAACCTGCTCGGTTTAATCTCGTTTGATTTTATTAAGTCCAACCTCGTAATTAGGTCCTGAATATATTGTGTTAAAATTCTCAATTCTACTGGTTCATAGTCTGAATTGTGTGCTTTAATTTTAATTCTTTCCTCCGCCTCTTCGATTAAAAAATCGTATGATTTAGAATCAGACCTGGAAGATGGGTAATTTTCTTTCAGCTCAGAAAGGTTTAAACTATTAATTCTGAGTTTAAGTTTCAATAATTCATTTTCCGTAATATTCCCGACAAACCCCCCATAGGTCTCATTCTTTCTCGTTCCATAATAAAAAACTTTTCTTGTTTTATTAATCTCTATATAACAAGGAGAGCCGTCTTCATTTGAATCAGTACGGAAAAGTATTCTATCTGCGTCGATTTCATTTTTAAATGAAGTTTTCTTTAAGTAAATAGTGTCCAGTTCGGACGGGAAAGTAGCACCTATTTCATTAAGGGTTGCTTCTGAATAACAAAATATTCTGTCCTGCATACTCCTGTCTATTTTCTTCACTATCAAAAACATTTTTGTAGAGTTCAAGCTTCCAATCTTAAACTCATATTCTTGCTTATTCTCGTTAATCGATTGTATTAAAAGGTCATTATTTTTTATTTCATAATTGCCAACAAAATTAGGGAAGAAATAGCGGCATTGACTATCTTGAAATGAGAAATACAATCTTTTTTCATGCACCCCATCAGAAATACTTTGTGAAATCCATTCCCCTTCTATATCTTTATTTCTATAATTCGTGGCTGCAGCGTCCGTCGTTTTCTCTTCTACACAAGCATTTAATGTTAAGTAAACTGGCAGTAATGCAAATATAAGTCTTGTTATTTCCATCTATTTAATTTTTGGAACACCTCCTTCTCCATAAGCAACACGCTTACCGATACGATGTTCTTTTCGAATTTTATTTTCGGTGTACTTCTGATTACCAGTTAGACCCACTGTTTCTAGCTCTTCCGCGTTATGGGTCTCTTTGTACTTCTTACCATTTACATCTGTAAATACGTGAGAACTCTTAATATCGCTAGGCTTATTCTCTCCATTTAATTGTTTCAGAGCGTGAATTAATTCATGTGCCAACGTTATTTCTCTCTTCGTTTCATCCGTGTACACCACTTTTCCTGTTTTAAAATCTACTTCAAGCTTAAAGGTAGGTGTTTTTCTGTCAAATTCTATATTAACGTTCGACCCGATACCGTTTTGTGAGTTTTCAACATTTAAAGCTTCAGAATGATTGATGGATAAATCGTTTAAATCAATCGTTAAGGTTTTATCATGGGCAACCAAATCTCTTATCAGCGCAGTTCCAACTGGTAAATTTTGATCTGGATTTGAACCTCCCATTTTTTCAATTACGATAGTTCCTACACTATTCAAAGTTAACTTGTCATTTGTTAACGTTTGCAACCATCCTTTTACTACCCAAGCAAGAGCATTCCTTGAAAACAATTTAATTGAATCACCTTTCACATCTTGAAAAATGATAGGATTGTTAACACAAAAGGCATAGGGAGAAATGTCTGGATACTTTTCCTTTAAGGGATCCAGACTTAACCATCTACCAATACGAGGGTCATATTGTCTAAACTCTGTTGTGTAGCTATTTCCTTGACCTTTGATCTCAGAATCTCCCTCGTACCCTTGGAAGCCATAACGGTAGTCCCCTAGGCCTGTTGCGCGTCCTGGCATTGTCATTCCGTTGGTATGATGACTATTTCCTAACAGTAAGGGATTTGAAACGGACGATATATAGTTTTCTTGTATGATTTGAGCCCAATTATTTGCTCTAAGATACAAATCTATTTATTTGTTGCCCCAACCTTTGTATGGATTCCATTCACATAATTTATTAAATGCCCGATCGGTTTCTTCATTCATGTACTCTTGTGATAATTGAACGTATCTAAAGAACTCCTTACTATTTGGCGAATGACCAGACATTTGTCGCACGATATGTTCAGGAGCACCCAACATCAACATGGTTGTAATAGATGTTCTTCTCATTGTATGGGTACAGATATGGTCTGAAATATGAAAGTGTGTTTTTAACTCTTCGTTTTTGTAAATTATGATGGGTTGTCCTCTTCGTTCTCTCGCTTTTGGGTAAATAAAATCATCAGGTAGATGCTTTGCAAATGTTTTTAAGTCTTGATTTAGAGAGGAAATATTGAAGGTTGGCAAAAGTTTAGGATACTTTCCGTCATAGCGTTTGATAATTTCAACGGCATACGGCGGCAATTTAATACTTATCTGTGCTTTTGTCTTTTGAGATTTTACATTTAAAAAATAATCATCGTGTCGTATTGTGATATCCTTCATGGTTAACTTTAGTAAATCTGAAACGCGCAAAGCAACTGTGCATCCAAAAATGAATATATCACGTATTCTTTTCATGCGTTCATCTAATTTTTCAAGGAGTTCTTTTGAGTGAATGATGTACTGTAATTGATCTGGTTTGAAAGCAATCATTTGAACAATCTCACTCGGCACATGAAAATGGCGTAAAAAATTACCAATAGGAATTTGCCTTTCCAGTTCCAAATGATTCATAAATGTTTTATAGCATTTGATTATAAGACCCACATAGTTATCAAAATAATGCAATTCGTCGTACAAGTAATCTGTAAATTCCTTATAGAATTTTATATACCATAAATTAGCATTGTTCTTTTGGGTAATAGAAAGATTCGACTCAACATAAATTCGTAATTCAAATTTCTTCGCTTTGCAATATTGCATCAATAGTCGCTGTAATATCAAGTAATTAGAAACCGAGCCTTCTTTTAATCGGCTTCCCTTAATGGTTAGTCTTCTTCCTGCATAAGAATCATTAATGAACTCTTGAATTAGTTTTAATGTCGTTTGATGGTTGATATAAATCACACCATTTAATTTTAGATTTATCCTTTTCATAATTATTATTTCTAATAATTTACGAAGAATTTAATCGTACTATGAACCGTATTAATTTCCTAATATTTAAAAATTTGGGCAATTATTAGGCTCATTCCTAGACCCAAGAATAATATAATACCAATAGCGGCAAGACTCACGGTTCCAAAATCTGAATAACTCGTTGCAAGTAATGAAATAATGAATGCGATAAAGCCTATAAGAGTGCGAATTAACTGAGATGAAGATTTACTGACTGTTTTATCGATAATTAGAGCTGAAATAATTCCTACGATTAGAAAAAATAAAAGAGCATATCCACTCATCTTCCCTAAACCAAAGTAGTTGTTGTACTCCAAAACGAAAAGGAGCAGTGCACCAATGATTCCACCGGCAACTCCACTCAGAATGTTTTTTAAAGTCATTGAAAAATGTCTTAATTCGCCATTTCACTCATGAACTTGATACGCACTAAGCGCAATTCTTCTTCAGAATAATCTCCGTCAAATTCATCGTAAGCCGCTTGTAAATCATCTGTTTCAGCTTCTGAGAAATACTCGTAAATATCTTCTTGCGTATCTTGATCTAGGATGTCATCGATGTAATAATTGATGTTTACACGTGTTCCAGAAGTGACAATTTGTTCAATCTCATCAATGACTTCGTCCACTGTTTTTCCTTGCGCTCCAGCAATATCATCCAAAGGAAGTTTTCGGTCAATATTTTGAATCAATTGGACTTTTAATCCCGATTTATTTACAACTGATTTCACGACCAAATCTTGTGGGCGATCAATATCATTTTCTTCCACATACCGCTTAATCAAAGCGACAAACGGCTGACCATAGCGACTTGCTTTTCCATTTCCTACTCCTTGAATATTTGTCAATTCTTCCAATGTTATCGGATATTGAAAACACATGTCCTTTAAAGATGGTTCTTGAAAAATAACGAACGGTGGAATGTCTTTTTGTTTGGATAAACTTTTTCTAAGATCTAATAATTGATCATAAAGCGCTTCATCAAAAACACCGCCTCCACTAGAAACGATGGTTGAATCATCGTCTTCAACCAAATAATCATGCTCTTTAATTAACATAAATGATTTTGGATTTTTCAAAAACGCCTTTCCTTCGTCTGTTAATTTTAAAACACCATAAGTCTCAATGTCTTTGGAAACCAATCCTGCGACAACACTTTGACGAATTACAGCGTTCCAAAAGTGTTCATCCTTTTCTTTTCCTATACCAAACAATGGTAATTCATCATGTTTGTAGGACGTAATTTCAGAAGTTTTGACACCCGATAGAAACAAGCAGTAATGTTTTGCTCTCTGAGTTTCCTTTAGCGCATCAATTGCTTGTAATAATTGAGAAACATAAACCTTCCCCTCCTGTTTTTCCTTCGGATTTCTGCAATTATCGCAAAGTGAGTTGCAATTCTTTTCATCGTATTCTTCTCCGAAATAATGCAGTATCATTTTTCTTCGACAAACTGAAGTCTCTGAATAAGAGGCTATTTCGTTTAATAATTGACGTCCAATTTCTTGTTCAGCAATTGGTTTTCCTTGAAGGAATTTTTCCAATTTCTCAACATCTTTATATCTGTAAAAAGAAATACATTCTCCTTCACCGCCATCTCGACCCGCTCTACCTGTTTCCTGATAATAACTTTCCAATGATTTTGGAATATCGTGATGAATAACAAAACGAACATCGGGCTTGTCAATCCCCATTCCAAATGCAATTGTTGCAACAATTACGTCAACATCTTCCATCAAGAACATGTCTTGGTGTTTCGCTCGCGTATTGCCATCCAATCCAGCATGATATGGAAGTGCATTAATCCCATTTACTTGCAATAACTCGGCAAGTTCTTCAACTTTTTTGCGACTTAGACAATAGATAATACCACTTTTACCTGGTCTTGTTCGAATATATTTAATGATCTGTTTTTCGACATCTGTTTTAGGGAGAATTTGGTAAAATAGATTATCACGATTAAACGATGACTTAAACACTTTTGCATCCAACATATTCAAATTCTTTTGAATATCATGCTGAACCTTTGGCGTGGCCGTGGCTGTTAAGGCGATAATTGGGACATTAGATATCTCCTCAAATATTTCTCTTAATCGACGGTATTCCGGTCTAAAATCATGTCCCCATTCAGAAATACAATGTGCCTCATCAATTGCAAAAAATGAAATAGATACTTCCGTTAAAAATTGAATATTTTCTGCTTTTGTTAACGATTCTGGTGCAACATACAATAGTTTTGTCTTTCCGGCACGCACATCACTTTTTACTTTCGTAATTTCCGTTTTAGTTAGGGAAGAATTCAAAAAATGTGCAATTGATTCATCATCACTAACATTGCGAATAGCATCAACCTGATTTTTCATTAAGGCAATTAAGGGAGAAACAATTATTGCCGTACCATTTGACAAAATTGCAGGAAGTTGATAGCACATGGACTTCCCTCCTCCAGTTGGCATAATAACAAACGTATTATTGCCATCTAAAACATTATGAATAATTGCTTCTTGTTCTCCTTTAAAACTGCTAAACCCGAAATACTTTTTCAGAGCATCTTGCAAGTTAATCTTCGCCATGCTTATATTGTATAGAATACTGTAATGTATAATCTAAGATACTAAAATTTATTCATGCAAAGGATTTATTAATAAATAATAAGCCCTTTTGTTAAAATAATATGAATTCAAGATCTGTGACGTGTTTTTGTTTTTCGTTTAAGGCTGTTTTGTACTTTTGCTATCACAATGGAGAATGATAAACAAATGAGTTTCCTAAACCACCTTGAAGAGTTAAGGTGGCGATTGGTTAGAATTGCAATAGCAATTGTTACTGTTTCTACTGTTTTATGGTTTTTTCAAGAGTGGATAATGGACAATTTATTCCTTTCCATGAAGGATCCAAGTTTTATCACTTTTCGCTTGATGTGCGAGTATGTAGGTGTTTGTGTGGATGAGATTCCTCTTAAAATGCAAAGCATGACTGTTTCTGGTCAATTCTCGTATGCACTTATGACAAGTATTATGGGAGGCGTCGTTCTCGCATTTCCTTTCATCTTTTATCAAATTTGGCGATTTGTAAAACCAGGACTTAAAAAAAATGAGCAAACCGTAGCAAAAGGAATAGTCTTATATGTCAGCTTATTGTTTTTTACGGGCATTGCTTTTGGATATTTTATTGTTGCTCCCCTTTGCGTTCAATTTTTTGGTTCGTATCAGATTAGTGATAAAATTGAAAATATCTTTACGATTAACTCTTATATGAGTACAATTTTATCTACCGTATTTTATTCGGGATTACTTTTTCTTTTACCTGTGGTATCCTATTTATTTACCAAGCTTGGTGTTATTACTCCAGAATTTCTTCGCAAGTATAGAAAACATGCAATTGTTGGGATATTAATTTTATCAGCTGTTATTACGCCACCGGATTTAATCAGTCAAGTTATTGTGGGAATCCCCATCGTATTATTGTATGAAATTGGCATTCTCGTTTCCGCTCGTGTTGAAAAGAATAAAAAACAAGACTAGCCCGAATGTAGAGCTTCTTAATTTTCTTCATTACTTTTAGATTCTAGAATAAATAAATGAACTTTAAGGTACTTCTTTTTCTAATACTATTTCCATTTTTCACTCTAAGTCAAACGACTAAGGTTGAAGGAACTGTAACGGATGCAATTACTGGAGAAGTTATGCCATTTGTCACTGTTCGTTTTCAAAATGCAAAAGTTGGTGCAATAACAGATACACTTGGCAAATATTCCATTGAAACTTATTATGCAACTGACTCGCTTGTATTCTCATTTTCGGGATACTTAAAGGTAACTACTTATGTCGAGTTGGATAAAGCACAAGTTATTGACTTAATGCTTCCGATACTTACTGCAAATTATGAAGAAGTTGTTGTAAAGGCGCCTGATGAATTTCCATCGACCATTTTACACAAAAAAGTAATTACTAATAAGCCTATTAATAACAAGGAAAAACTTGAAGCATACGAATACGAAGTTTACAATAAAATTCAATTGGACATCAATAATATAAATGATAAATTTGAAGATCGAGGGATAGTTAAACGCCTAGATATCATAACTAATTATCTTGATTCTGCTGGTGATGGAACAAGTTTTCTGCCCGTCATATTAAGCGAATCTGTCTCAGATTATTACTTCAAAAAAAATCCAAAGAAAAAGCGCGAAATAGTTAAGGCAAGTCGTATTACTGGAATTGACAACCTTGAATTGAATCAGTTTATGGGTGATATGTACTTGGATATTAATATTTACGACAATAGTATCGATATGTTCAATAAGTCGTTTATCAGTCCGGTTGCAACTTATGCTCGAAACTTTTATCGATTTTATTTAGAAGACTCCATGTTTATCGATAATTATTGGTGTTATAAATTAACATTCACCCCTAAAAGAACTGGCGACATGACTTTTGAAGGTGAAATGTGGATACACGACACTACTTACGCCGTGAAAAGCTTTAAAGCTAGTATATCGCCTTGGGCTAATATCAATTACATTCAAGATTTATACATTCATCATGAATTTGATCAGGTTGCACCAGAGGTCTGGATGTTGACCAGCGAAAAAATGTTCGCCGACATTAAATTAACTAAAAAAACTGGGTTAATCGGACTTTATGGTCGCAGACATTCTACGAGGCAGAATTATGTCATTAATCAAGAAAAGGATCCTGATTTTTATAAAACCAATACCACAGTTGAAGTTTTAGATAGTGCAAATATGCGTTCAGATGAATATTGGGCAAATATTCGACATGAGCCTCTTGCACCAAAAGAAGAGGGGATTAATAACATGGTTGATTCATTGAACAACTTAAGATTTTTTAAAGCACTCAAAAACCTAGTTTACTTTGTTTCTACTGGTTATTATCCTTTGAATAAGGTAGAATTAGGAAGTGCCTTTTCACTATTTAGTTTTAATCCTGTCGAAAAATTTCGTCTAGGGCTAGCTTTGAGAACTTCCAATAATTTCAGTCGTAGATTAGAATTAGGTGGACGCCTTGCATATGGTTTTAGAGATGAGAAATTTAAATATGGTGCCTCAATTCGATATAACATAACACCAAAGAAAAGGGGAATGCTGAACGCCTATTACAACTACGATATTGAACAAATTGGTACATCTTCAACAGCAGCTTCTGTTGGTTCAACTTTTGGGACTATTTTTAGAACCGGTCCGATGGATAAGCTAACATTCGTAGAAAAAGTTGGTGTAAATCTAGAAAAAGACATTCGGAAAGATGTGATTTTATTTGGAGGTTTTGAATGGAAGGAATATACGGCACTTGGAAGAGCTAACTACGTCCGTCCTAATTTTGAAACTGGAAATCATGACACCATATCAAGAATTCAAACCACTGAGTTTACGTTGCGTTATCGTTGGGCAAAAAATGAAGAGTTTATTTCTGGCGCCTTCGATCGAACGTCTATCAGATCTAAATTTCCAATTATTTCTATTCAAGGAATATTCGGCGTGAAAGGTTTGTTAGGTGCAGACTACAATTATCAAAAATTTGATCTATTTATCGAACACATTGCAAAGTTAGGAGTGATGGGTAGATTAAAGTATCAATTAAATGTTGGTTATATTAATGGTCGAGCAGCATATCCATTTTTAAAAGTGCACGAAGGAAATCAATCCTATTGGCTAGCCACGAATGCATTTAATAAAATGAATTTTTTCGAGTTCATTTCTGATCAATATGTTTCAGTTTTGTTAGAACATCACTTCGACGGAGTTATATTTGATCGAATTCCATTAATTAAAAAAGCAAAATTGAGATTGGTTGTTACTGGAAGAGGATTGCTTGGAAGCATTAGCAATAGGCATTCAACCGAAATGATCTTGCCTTCGTTTACTAAGACATTTGGGAATACACCATATGTAGAAGTCGGCATGGGAATTGAAAATCTTTTAAAAGTAATACGAGTTGATGTTTTTTGGCGTTTAACACATTTAGATCCAGGAGTTGATATTACAGATATTAAAGCGTTTGGTATACGTGCTAAATATTATATTAATTTCTAAAAGATAGATAATGAAATTATACACGAAAGAGATTAGAAAATCATACAAGGGACGGGATGTTGTAAAAGGCGTAACAGTGGAAGTCAATCAAGGTGAAATTGTGGGTTTACTCGGACCAAACGGAGCCGGAAAAACGACATCTTTTTACATGATTGTAGGACTTGTAAAGCCGGATAGTGGTAATGTCTATTTAGATGATATTGATATTACTAACGCACCAATGTACAAGCGTTCTCAAATGGGAATTGGTTATTTGCCTCAAGAGGTGTCTGTCTTCCGCAAACTCAGTGTTGAAGACAACATTATGGCAATTCTGGAGTTAACTGATTTATCAAAGGAAGAACGAAAAAACAGATTGGAACAATTGCTGAACGAGTTTAGCCTACAGCATGTGCGAAAGAATCTTGGAAATAGACTTTCTGGAGGAGAGAAGAGAAGAACTGAAATCGCAAGAGCATTGGCAACGAATCCAAAATTTGTTCTCTTAGATGAGCCGTTCGCCGGAGTAGATCCAATTGCCGTAGAAGATATTCAGAGTATTGTTTCTGAATTAAAACAACGCAACATTGGCATATTGATTACCGATCATAATGTACAAGAGACATTATCTATAACTGATCGTGCTTATTTGTTGTTTGAAGGCAACATACTTAAGTCAGGTACAGCCTCTGAATTGGCAGAAGACGAGCAGGTTAGAAAAGTTTATCTTGGACAAAATTTTGAATTAAGAAAGAAATAATTTTTTTTAAAGAGAAAAATCAATAAATTTACGCATCATACTACATAAGAAAACTTAACTATGATTATTAGAACATCACTATTAGCTGGAGCATTTTTATCAATATTATTGATTTTCAGCACAACATCATGTAAGAAATGTAAACTTTCTGAAGGAGATCAGAACACAGGAATGATTGTTGAGAATGTAATTATTTATCCAAAATCTGGATACCTCACAAGTAACTTAGGAGGAACGATGCATATTACTGATAGTCATGCATACGCTAACGAATTTGAAGTTAGTTTTGATGGAGGAGCGACTAGAGTTCCAGTGAATTACGGGCAATATAGCATTTTGTCAAATGCCATCAGCGTTCCTTGTGAAGCCTCACTGAATAGAGATGTTTCATATAACGCCGCTTTAGATTTTTACACCTATGATTTATCAGGTGAAACGTGTAAAGGTTGCAATACTGAACGTTACGTTGAAAACTACGTTTTGGTAACTGCAATTCCTGGTGGAGCACAAATTATTTACGAACAAAATGTAACTCCGAAATAGGAGTTTTATTCATAAAAAAAAGCCGTACAACTAAGTCGTACGGCTTTTTTTATATTCTTATTTTAAGATTGACACATGTCCGACAAATATTTTTGTGTCAGCTGAGTCTTTTATTTTTGCTTCAATTTTCCATGTGAACACACCATCTTGAACTTGTGTATTGTCATTGTGGAAAGTACCATCCCAACCTACTTGCATGTCATGAGTTTCAAATATTAGATTCCCCCAACGATTAAAAATATACATAGTATAACCTTGCTCATCGAAACCAGTCATCACAGGTTTAAATATTTCGTTACCTCCACTGTTGTTTGGCGTAAATGCATTTGGTACATAGATAATATAATCTCTAAAAACATGTACGTATTTTATAGCTCGAGCCGCACAACCAAATTCAGAGTACCCTGTTAACTCAATTGCATATTCACCGGATTGATCTTCTGGGAATGTATGAACCGGTTCAAACTGCGTATTGATAGGTGATCCATCGCTAAAATTCCACTCATAACTTACTGCTCCAATGGATAAATTATCAAAGCCAGTGGTTGCATCAGTTGTAGTTAAATGAAAGTTAAGAATATTGAAATCCACCGTGGGAGCTGGATTTACGATTACCGTAGCCTGAGCTTCATCAGTACACCCGTTAGCTGCAGTACCTATAACAGTGTAAATTCCATTTTGATTTGGATAAAACGCCTGACCATTTACAATGCCTCCTGACCATTGATAGCTTATCGCACCACCTCCAAATAATATGGCTTCCTCTCCTTCACAAATTACAATATCCGAAGCGCTAACAATAGGGTTTTGCAGAACGGTAACTGAAACGGCATCTGTTGCAAAGCAACCTGTCGGTAAAGTGCCTGTTACGGTATAATTATATACACCCACTGCTTGTTGAAAGGGTACATTATTTACAATACCATTATCCCAAACCAAACTTGGGGCGCCAATTGCCGAAAGTGTAATCCACTCACCTTCACATAAACTTTGATTAACACCTGCATCAATTATTGGATTTGGATTAACAAGCACATTTACTTGGTCTGAATTTTGGCAACCATTGATATCCGTACCAACTAGTGTATACGTCATTGAGCCAACCCACTGTACAAATGGAATTCCGTTTATTACACCATTGTCCCAAACATAACCATTAGCTCCTGCAGCGTTTAAAGTTACTGCAGTTCCTTCGCAGACTGTCTGATCCAAGCCTGCGTTCACCATTGGAAGTGGGTTAACCGTTACATCTACTTGGTCTGTATTTTGACATCCATTTACGTCCGTTCCAGTAACGGTGTAAGTAATTGTTCCAACCGCTTGAACAAATGGAACGCCATCAGTTACGCCGTTGTCCCAAACGTAGCCATTCGCTCCAGCACCATTTAAAGTTACAGCAGTTCCTTCGCAGACTGTCTGATCTACTCCAGCATTCACAATTGGCAGCGGATTTACCCTCACATCTACTTGATCTGTATTTTGACATCCATTTGCGTCTGTTCCAATAACTGTATAAGTGATTGTCCCTACACCTTGAAGAAACGGAGCCCCATCAACCACACCATTATCCCACAAATAAACTTGGGCACCAGAACCTGCCAAAGTAATCATTGTTCCTTCGCAAAGTTGTTGATCTAAGCCCGCATTTACATTTGGAAGAGGGTGAACTATCACACTGACTTGATCTGAATTTTGGCAGCCATTTACGTCTGTTCCGATCACCGTGTATATTGTCGTTCCAACAGGTTGACCAAAAGGAACGTTATTAATAACTCCATGGTCCCAAGCATAACTATTGGCACCAGAACCATTTAAAGTAATCGAAGTACCTTGACAAACCTCTTGATCAACTCCGGCATTTACATTTGGAAGTGGATTAATTGTAACGTTAACTTGATCCGAATTTTGACAACCATTTACATCTGTCCCTATAACAGTGTAGTTAATAGTGCCTACTCCTTGAGCAAATGGAACGCCATTTATAACGCCATTGTCCCAAGCATAACTATTGGCACCAGAACCAGACAAAGTCACCAACGGACCATCACACAATGTTTGATCGATGCCAGCGTTTACAATTGGTAACGGATTTACAATCACATCAACCTGATCTGTATTTTGACATCCATTGAGATCTGTGCCCATAACGTTATATGTGACTGTTCCAACACCCTGAGCAAATGGAACTCCATTTATTACTCCATTATCCCAAACATATCCATTTGCCCCTGAAGCATTTAATGTTATCATTGGGCCAACACATAACGTTTGGTCTAGACCTGCATTAACATTAGGTAATGGATTAACGGTGATATCAACTTGATCTGTGTTTTGACAACCGTTGGCATCTGTTCCTATAACTGTATAGGTAATTGTACCCACAGGTTGAACAAATGGAACTCCGTTCGTTACACCATTGTCCCAATTATAAATTGATGCCCCTGCTCCTGCTAAAGTAACAGCGGCTCCATCACATACAATTTGATCAACACCAGCTACAACAATTGGTAAGGCATTAATTGTTACAGGAATAACTATCAAATCTGAGCAACCATCAGCAGATTCGACATAAAGTTCAACATTAAAAACTCCTGAAGAAGTAAAAGTATGACTAGGTGCAATATAAGTTCCTGTTGTATTCGGAACAGCGACGATTGGACCGTTTGATATTGGAGTAATCGTCCCGTCACCAAAATTCCATCGATAATTTGTAATGATACCTGGATTTGGAATTGTTGAAAGATCCGTAAAATCAATTATATCATTTAAGCATGCAGTTAAAGTGCTGCTTGAAAAGTTCGCAACTGGTGTCGGATTCTCGATTATATCGATATCTAAAACAATTTCGCATCCACCACCTTGAAACGGAGTTAACGTACAAGTATAGTTTCCACCCGCAAAAACTTCAATAGCTTGTGTGGTTTCACCAGTATTCCATAAATAATTAGCAGCACCTTGAGGAGCCGTCAATATTGCTGACTCTCCTGTACAAATAATATTTTCTGAAGCAATTATTTGATTTACAGCGCAAGATGCATCAACATATGCGTATCCAAAGTGACCAGTTAAAGCACAATCACCTGAGGTAAATTCAACGGTAACATTTTGACCGATGTAGGCACTTAGGTTTGTAAAAACTGTTTGCCAATCTTGGTAAAGAACTGTTGTCCCCCCCCAATTCGTCGTTAGATAATTAGGTGCATTTGCAGCATCAGCAATTACTGAATACTCACCACATGGCACATTATTACCTAATTCATCAAAAACACGAACTGTAAAGTATGGCAGCTCATTTAAAGTATGTCCATTTGGTGATTCAAAAACAACCGCATAACTGTAGGTATATAGATAATTTGTAGCATCAACCATGAAAGTTTGTTTCATTCTAGCCGCTCTTGCTCCTGTTCCTGTTCCATTACCCAAACGCGCCGAAAATGCTCCTCCGAGTGGATTAACAGTTGGAATTCCAGTTACTGGGTCAAATCCGCCTCCAAATATCTGATGGTAGGCACTGGGTGCAACCGGAAATTCACCTACGAAGCTAAATGGCACTGAACCATCCACGTCACCTCGAGTCAAATCCCATCCATTAAAATCTCCGTCCTCAAAATCCATATTAACGCATGGTCCGTTTAACATTTTAGGAGGAAAGTCAGCGTTGGGAGAATCAATTTCAAGTAATAAATCCAACTGCATCTTAGTAGTTGTTACCTTATTTGTGTATTCAACATCAAATTGTGCCTGAGTTAATTCATCACCTTCGGCAAGACGAGTCCTGATTTCTGCCTGAAAACTTTGATATTCAATATCCACAAAATCTAACGCCTGTTGATTTTGAAAATCATCAGCAGTAAATTCCAAATCATTTTCAAAAACCGCCAAGCTCTTTGTGTGGAAAAATTCTTCCAATCCTTCATGTTCGTGCTGAGCAAAAAATGAAAAAGAAAGGAACCAAAATACGATTGTGATTGTTGTAGAAGTTTTCATAGCCGAGAATTTTAGGGGTTCTATTAATAAAACGCTTTAGTTAAATTTCTAGTTGCCTCTCCCTTATCGCAGCTGTCATGCCCTGTTTACCTATCAATTATCGATACTAATCGAAGATTAAACACTATTTATCCACGAATAATAATGCTATGCATGCATATATTTTATGATTCAAAATGAATATTGCTCATAGTACATTGACTATATACACCTTATGGATGAATATAAATTATTGTTATTCAATGGATTTTGAGAAAATTTCGCGGCTTACTTATGCATTTAGTATTTTTACACAGCAATATTATCTAATAATCAAATAATAATAAACCTAGAATTTCAGCAGAGAATATATCGAAGACGGCATTTTTTAAATAGCTTTGTACAAAATCAGAAGTATGAGTGACAATAGAACGGAATTAGAGAGTTTAGGTGAATTTGGATTAATCGATCATCTGACAAAAGAATTTGAAAACCGTAATTCTACTACCTTATTTGGAATTGGTGACGATTCTGCCGTAATATCTATCTCAGATAATGAAGCTCAACTTATTTCTACGGATTTACTAATTGAAGGTGTACACTTCAATCTTATGTACATGCCATTGAAGCATTTAGGCTATAAAGCTGTGGCAGTTAACGTATCTGATATTTGTGCGATGAACGGTGTTGCAGAACAAATTACGGTCTCACTTGCTGTTTCAAACAGGTTTCCTATAGAAGCTTTGGAAGAATTATATGAAGGCATAAACACAGCTTGCAAAATATATAATGTAGATTTAATTGGAGGAGACACTTCAACTTCGGTGTCTGGTTTAACAATAAGTATAACGGCAATTGGTCGTATCGAAAAAACAAAAATAGCGTATCGTTCAGGCGCCAAAGAAAATGACATACTCATTGCAACTGGAGATTTAGGCGCTGCATACATGGGACTCCAGGTCTTAGAACGCGAAAAAGAAGTGTATAACGCCAACCCTGCAATTCAACCGGATTTAGATGGTCATGATTATATCATAGAACGACAATTGAAACCTGAGGCGCGCGTTGATGTTATCCGGTTTCTGAAGGAACTAGATGTAGTGCCAACAGCTATGATTGATATTTCTGATGGACTAGCATCTGAAATCCTTCACATTTGCAAGGCTAGTAATGTTGGGTGTCATATTTACGACGAAAAAATTCCAATTGATGCTAAAACTTCCATGACTGCGATTGATTTCAACTTGGACCCTGTTACATGTGCCTTAAATGGAGGTGAAGATTATGAATTACTTTTCACTATCAAGCAAAGTGATTTTGACAAAATAAAAGGCAATCCCCACATGACACCAATTGGTCATATCACTCATAAAAATGATGGGATGTATTACATTGACAAAAGTGGATCTGCAATTGAGCTACGAGCACAAGGCTGGAATCACTTTAATAATTAGTTAATATTAAGAAGCTGATCTAATACTTTTAACATACTTTTCTTGCACAACACTATTAAAGGGTTTTTGGTTGACTTTGGCTTCAGCCCATGATTTAAAATCAAAATACTCTAAGACAATACTCTCAAATGTATTGTCTGTAATTGTAGCCAAATCATTGTACAATTCTTCCCACAGATTTTCAATTTCAAATCGGTCTTCACATTTAATCAGTTTTCCAATAAACTGAAGGAACATTTTCTCAAAATCATAAAGGCGATTGCGCGTTTTAAAGAATCGCATTGTACTTTTCAGCGAATACGGCAGCAACTTATCATGATTCAATTCAATATGAATCAATAAATCAAGCAATTGTGTAAAACCGACAATATCTTCCGTTTTATCTAGTTCTGCATTATTTAAAATTTGATTAACCCATTGCAAGGCACGTGAATAGTCTTGACTTCCAAAAGCCGTTACTGCCATTTTAAATTCCAAGAATGCTTTGCGAAGCGGGGTAATTTTAGAACCGAATTGATTTAATTGAAGTTCAACTTTCTCCGCAATTTTCTTGGCTCCTTCAAAATCACCCTTCCGTATGTTTAGACTAAACTCTATACTGCTAATGCTTGAAAAAAGTTTAATTGTTAAATCCTCATTTGGCTCAATTGAATTAGCAAACTTTTTCAATTGCGCCAAATATTTTATTGATTCCTTATGAAATCCAAGTCTATCAGCAACATAAATTGCGTTTGTAAAAACAGAAACCTGTTTATTCGCTTCAATATTAATAAGACCCTTTTCTTTTTCAAAAAGAGATAAATTAGACCGAAGTTGTTCAAATGAATTCTCCATATCGCCTATTGCATAATAATAAGCACTTAGCGTATGGAACAATAAATATTGTATTTCAACACTTCTTTTAAAGTCAACATTAGTTTCTTTCAGTATTGGCTCACAAATAGACGTGAACACCTGTTTTTCTTCTTGATTTCTGGCAATTCCTTTTTTTGACAACAATACAAACAATTGACTTTTTACATTCCAAACTCTTTCCAAAAGCAGCACAGAATCAATCGAACTATTCAATTTTTGTGAAATTTGACTTATTCGCTCGATAGTAACTGACTCATTTCCTTCCGTTTCAATAAGTTTCCGTTCCTTTTTCGCAATAAGGAGTAAAATTTCATGCATTTCATTCTTCTCAGCTAACTTTTCTGCACTTCTTAAGACTCTTCTACTTTGATCATAAAGTGATTTCTCATATAAAATCTCAAATGAGTGAAGCATATTATGCAGTTGAGCTTCTATAGAATTAACTCTGTGAAATCCATCAAGAGAAGACAAGATGTGATCATAAAGCCTCTTTTTTGTAATAGAAAATCTATTTAGGAAAGCCTCACCCTGAAAAGCCTTGAACAATTTTTCTTCATCATAGGTAGATTGCTTGTCAATTGCATCAAATAATACAATATAATTGTTTTCTCCGCCTATTGCATGGCGAGAAGACAGTAGTTTAAAATATCTCTTCTCAGACTTTGTTAAAGAATGGATTAAATCAAACAGTGCATTATTTACTTTACTAGACATGTATATAAATTTTCTTCTACACACAAGTTAATAAAAGGAATTCAGTCAAATAAAAAAAAGACTTGAACTGTATATTTTATTTAGTAAAGTGCAAAAAAAAACCTGTATGAAAATCATACAGGTTTTATAAAAATTTATTTCAATTAATACTTTTTCTTCTTTCCATCTGGGTCGTTATTCGGATCTGTAATATCACCATCAATTGGTGAAACGCCTCCTGTTTGTCCAGAACTAGATTCACCAACAATTTCATCATCTCCGGATCCATCAACTACCGGTCCTCCTTTCTTTTCATAAGAAGTAGTGTCCCAGGTTGGAGCATCATTGAGATCAGTATTGGTTCTAACCAACTCTTCTTTTGTACAAGAGGTAGCAAACAAGCCAAGTGTTAATAACGATATGTAAATAAAACTCTTCATTTCTATATACTTACTAACAAATATATAACCTTTCTATTGATTTTCCAAATCAAATACAGGGATTTTGATTAAAACCCTAGTTCCATTGATTAAACCGTTATTACCAATGATTTGCTCGGGACCTACAAGCGAAATGTCATCTTTTGAAATTTTCTGAATTAATTCAATTCGTTTAGAGGTTATTTCCATTCCTTGTGAACGATGATCTCCAAAGTTATGTGTTTTGCTCTTCAAGCTCTCGGTAATTCCAATACCATTATCTTCAATTACAATATTCAAATAACCGTTTTCAATAAAAACATCTACCTTAATTAGCCCCTTTTTATTTTCTCGAGGAAGAATACCATGAATAATACTATTCTCAATAAAAGGCTGCATAATCATAGGTGGAATCATTATTGACTCTGCATCAACTTCGTTTAAAATATTAAACTGATATTCAAAACGATCTTTAAATCGCATTGATTCAAGTGATAAATACAACCTTAAACGTTCAAGTTCCTCTTCTAAAGAAACTACATTGTCCTTCGCAGTAGCTGAGTCGAGGTTTTTTCGAATCAATTGTGCAAAATTGGTTAAATATTTATTCGCAGATAGTTTATCTTGGGTATTAATGAAATATTGAATTGAATTCAACGAATTAAATATAAAATGTCGATTCATACTTGCATTCATCGATTGTTGTTCAAGTGCCAATAAACGCGATTTAAAATCTAATTTTTCTTTTTCATTTTGCTCAGCAATTCTTCTGATTCGAAATCTAAAAAAGAGTATCATAATTCCAGTAAAAGCAACAACTTCCATAGTGATAAACCACCAAGTTTTGTAAAATGCCTCATTGATTACAAATGGAAATTTAATCTCCTTTGAGAGTCGTCCATCTACATCGACAACTCGAACATGGAATACATAATCGCCTGGCGGTAAACTAGTAAATGTGATAGTTGGATTTTCAGATGTTGTAGACCAATCATCTCTCAAACCTTCTAATTTATACTGAAAACCAAGGTTTTTTTGATTAACAAGCGAAACGCCGTCCATTTCGAAAATCAAATTGTTTTTAGAATTCGGTAAATTTAAGCTTATCGGTATACCATCTCCATTTAAAGAATCGGCGTATTTTTCATAGTCAAAGCTTTGATAGTTCAGTAGTATTGACAGAAGATGAACCCTAGGTTTAGCGTCGTTTAGGTCTTCATTATCAAGTTGATAACTAACCAATCCTGACGCTGTACCAAACCAGAATCTATTTTGTGAATCGAAGAACCCTGAATTCAAATTAGTCTCTAAATCAATGATTCCTTCACTAATTCCGTACCTTTTGAATTGGGGTTTATCTGCACTTAAATTAGTTAAAATGAATAGTCCATTGTTGGTTCCTACAAACATTTTTCCATTTCTAAAATTTAGAAAATTGGTGTAATTGGAACCCAAATCGTTTAACAAGTGCACATTCGATACTTTTCCATTCTTATAACGAAATAGTCCGCTTTCTGTACCATACCAGAGTACATTATATTGATCAATTTCAATATTATAAACGACTTGATTCGACGGCGATATTAATTTAAATTTCCCATTAACATATATAAACAAACCTAAGTTTGAAGCACAATAAAGTGTATCTCGTAACAAACCGAAATCACGCACGGTACCAATATTTCCATCACCATCACTTCCAAGAAGTGTGAACTTGCCGCTTTTATACAATGCTACACCTTCGCTCCCACCAACATACATGCTGTTGCCTGTCAACTTGTATAACGCTGTAATTTTTGAACCTGGAAGAGCATCTGTGTTTTCTTCATTGAATGAACGTACATTGCCATTCTTATCGACTGAAATTAATCCACCACTGCCACCAAACCAGTGTTTGTTATCACAATTTGATAAAGAAGACCAAATCGTCAATTCCGACGAAAAAATAGGTGATATTTGACCTGTTTTGGTTTGTTTCACAATTCCTTTGTCATACGTTCCAAAATAATAATCGCCAAATTTATCTTCAAAACCTGTCACTATTAGATCGCTAGGGAATCCGTTGGATTGATCGTAATATTTAAAATCAGACGATGGAAATCTGAAAATTCCTTTCCCTTGAGAGCCAATCCATATATTATTTGCATTATCATTGAAAATACAACTCGTCATATTTACTGGCATTCCGTTATCCTCATCAAAAAAGAAAAGATTTCCCTTTTCTTCAATCCTGACAACACCATCAAGCGTATTTAACCAAATCTGATTTGAGCGATCTAAGTAACAACCATAAATACTGTATTTTAATTTTTCGGCGGAATAATACGTTTGCTTAAACGTTTTCATATCTCTTATAAAAATACCGTTGTTATAGGTTGCAAAAACGAGTTTATCTCCACGACCATCGATCCCTGAAAAACTGCCTGCTCCTAAACCCTGAACAACACTGAAGTTTTTCAAATCCTTTGAAGCTAACACCCCTCCCTTTGTCGCTAAATACAGCTGATTATTATAAACGTAAGCATCTCTTACACGCTCAAAATCTTGATTTTTTAGCTGTATTTTGACAAAACCATTGTTTTCGATTTTATACAAACCTCCACCATTTGAACAAACCACTATATCACCATGAAATCGAATAATTTTTGAAACACTTCGTGAACGATCATTGCCAGTGCCACTAAACGCGATATTTTTAATTCTTCCATTTTTGACATAAGTGACACCACCTTCATGCCCTACCCATATTGTTTCGTCAAAAAAATCGAGTGACTCCACTCTATTATTTAACAAACCATCAACCGATGAATAGGTAATAAATTTACTTCCACTGAATTTTGCTAACCCACCAAGGGTACCGACCCATAAATAACCTTTATTATCTTGGCATATAGATGTAACTTGTGATTGTGGTAATCCTTCTTCAGTACTGTACTCTACAAAGGCATACTTTTGGCCAAAGCAAAGACTTTGAATTAGAATAAAAAAACAAAAACCAACTAATTTCAAAATCAATGAGCTTTTAACATCTTAACAAACTCAGTAACTCTATTTCGAGCAACAGGAACTCTAATTCCACCCTCCAGAACCGCAAAATGTCCATCCTCGTTCAAATATTCCTTAAGTATCCCTAAATTGATGATATGTGACTTATGAATTCTGCAAAATTTAGAAGGGTTTAATAAATTTTCATACGTTTTAAGTGTTCGTGTATCCAAATACCGGGTTCCATCTTTAAAATAAATGGTCGTACAATTTCCGCTCGCTTCAAGATGAGTTATCGTATTATCTTCAATAACCTTAAGTCCTTTAGTGTGACTTATAGCAATCCTACTGCTTTGTTCATTATTTAAAAGATTTGTTGAAAGGTCCTTTAATGATTCAAAATATGTTTGATAGTTACCTGGAGTCTCAGTGTAGCGTGTTTTTGTCTCAACTAAACGTTTTGTGGCGAGCACCAACTCTTCAATATCGATAGGCTTTAACAAATAATATACTGCACTTGCGTTAAAAGCTCTTACAGCATAATCTTTGAATGCCGTCACAAATACAACTAAAAAATTCTTGTTTTCAATTTCGTCCAGCAACTCAAAACCCTCTGCGCCAGATGGCATTCTAATATCTAAAAAGACAACATCAGGACTTAATTCATTAATGGTATTTATTGCATCCTTTTTACCTGATGCTTCACCTACGACTTCAATTTCTGGACAGAATTCATTCAATAGCATTGTTAAATTTTTTCGAGCGAACTCCTCGTCATCTACTACTATTGCTTTAAGTTTCATAATTCTTCAGTTTTCGTTTGGTTCTTTTCAATTCTAATATAGAAATAATAAATTCATTCATAAGTCGAAATCTATGAGATCGATCAAATTAACATCACTTAACATTCAAATATTAACCGTTTAATACATTTGAAATGCAGTTTACATCTTTTTTTTCTTTTGTTAAAACAATGGACTTATCTTAGTCAAAGATAACTCTTAAACTGTACAATTATGATCGCAAAAGTACATTCTACTATCCAATACATTTGGATATTCAACGATAACGGAAACTAATAAGTTTCCGTTTTTTGTTTCAAAAAATCTCTTATAATTTTCTCAGTCTTTTCTGTCTCCTCAATATGCGCCATGTGCCCACTTTTGATATACTCTACATGAATTTCCGGCAAAGCCAAAAGCGCCTCATCCATTTTTTCCTTTGGAACAATTGTGTCAAATTCACCTTGCACTATTAATATTTTATGAGAAAAGTCTACTAATTCACGCTCAAAATCTATTCGCTCTGCCATTGCTAGAGAAATCATCCCGATAGTTGTCGCTTCCATGGATTTAGCCTCGGCTATAATTGTTTTAATAGCGTTATCGTAGGTAACCGGGTCATTGAATAAGTTTGGAATTGCTTCATAAAGAAATAAGTTTTTATTCCTCTTCACAATCTCTGCAACTCGTTTTCTTTCTTCCTTTTTCAATTCTGAATCCTGCCAAAAATTAGAATTTAAGAGTACCAATTCCCTACAACGTCTGTCCAACTTTTTCAATTCAAGACCGACATAACCACCCATTGAGTGACCAACAACAGAATAATCACTTAAGCTCAATTTGTCAATGACTTTGCGGACTTCATTTGCCATCAAATTCATCGAAGTTGAAGCTTTGGAGAAATGTGATGAATCGCCATGTCCAGGTAAATCAACTAAAACGCACTTAAAATTATTCTCAAATGAAAAATAATTCCACATTTCAATTGATTCAAGAAAACCATGCAAAAAAACAACAGGGTAACCGTTTCCGATCACCCTGTAATTAAGTATATCCGAATTATCCATTCATTAAATCTTCAATTTCATCAGCCTCAATTGGAATATCTCCCATTAAATTTAATGGCCCTCCATTTTGCTGCACGACTAAATCATCCTCTAAACGAATACCAAGTTTTTCTTCTGGAATATAAATACCTGGCTCGCACGTAAAAACCATTCCAGCCTGAATAGGCTCATTCCATAATCCAACATCATGCGTGTCTAAACCAATAAAATGAGAAGTTCCATGCATAAAGTATTTTTTATAGGCTGGCCAATCTGCTTTTTGATTCTTAATATCGGTAGTGTCGATTAATTTTAACTTCAATAATTCAGCTTCCATCAATTTGCCGACCTCCTTATGATATTCATTCATAATTGTTCCTGGCACCAATAATTTTTGGGCTTCATTTTTAACGTGCAAAACTGAATTATAAACGGCCTTTTGGCGAGCGGTAAACCTTCCATTTACCGGAATAGATCGCGTTAAGTCGGATGCATAGTTTGCATATTCTGCACCAACATCTAATAAAATTACTTCTCCGTCTTTACATTCACAATTGTTTTCAATATAGTGTAAAACGCATGCATTGGCTCCAGAAGCAACTATTGGTGTATAAGCAAATCCCTTCGATCGATTACGAATAAATTCATGAATTAATTCTGCTTCGATTTCATATTCAAAAACACCTGGTTTAACAAAATTCAATAGTCGCTCAACTCCTAATTTAGTTATCGAACATGCTTTTTTCATCAACTCAATTTCAATTGGATTTTTTATTGACCTAATTTCATGCATAATTGGTGCGCTTCGCTTCACCTGGTGGGATAAATAATTCTTCTTTAACTTATTAATGAATCTATCTTCGCGGGTTTCTACCTCTGTGTTCGCACGAAGGTGTTCGTTTGTATTTAAATATACCATGTCCACTTCACACATCATTTGCTTGAAAATAGTATCAAACTGATTCAGCCAATAGACTGTTTTGATTCCAGAAGTTTCAAATGCCGCCTCCTTCGTTAGTTTTTCTCCTTCCCAAACAGCAATGTGTTCGTTCGTTTCTTTTAGAAATAAAACCTCTTTATGAGCTTCATTTTTTGAATTTGGTGAAATAACCAAAATACTTTCTTCTTGATCAACTCCTGACAAGTAAAAAATATCCCGGTGCTGTTGAAACGGCATAGTGCTATCCGCACTAATTGGATAAATGTCATTTGAATTAAAGACCGCAAGTGACGATCCTTCCATTTTGTTTATGAAATTTTTTCTGTTGGAGATAAACAACTCCTTATCAATTCTTGTGTACTTCATCCTAGTATATGTTTCAAAATAATGAAGGTACATTTTTTAAGAGCAAACTACGAATTATATCAAATAATTTTCATCAAAACTTAGAACGTAAATAGTTTACGTAGTTAGTTCCAATATTTGCACTGTACCAATAAATGGAATGCTATGTTTACAGGAAGAAAAATTTTAGAAATTAGTGAAGTTTTATTCGAAACGAATGACAGCGAAGTATTAGTAAAAGGCGAAATTCAAAAAGGGCATATGAAATTTGCAACAGATATCATCATCACTCACACGCAATTAAATCAACTATTGAATCAACTTAAAAAGTGTAATCAATATTTTGATTTCTCTAATTTGTTTAAGTGCGAAAAAATGTACGATGGAGAAACTTTGTACTCCGCTATCTTCACAGGTGAAACAAACAATAAAATAGATATGAGTTTGTTAGCTGTATCAGCACCTTTGCGTCAAATTAGAGCCTAATTTATCTTTAATGGCAACCAATTAGTATTTTTTTACGTAATTTAGATGTAATGTTTTTACATTTGAGAGCATTAATTTAACTTTTGACAATAAAAATCTACTAAAATATGAAGCGCTATAATCTACTTTTCGTCGCAATTATCGGTTTGACTGTAAGTTCATGTATAAAACATGAAGTGATTCCGGCACCTGAACCAACGGTTGACTTGAAAGCAAGTTTTGAAGGTAATATTGGAGGGCAATTTACACAATATACTCAATTTGTTTCTGGTTATGAAGGCGTTTCGGACATTTCGATTCAATCTTCTGGAGGAACAAGTAAAGCTCAGTATACTTTTGGTTTAATTTCAACTCAAAGTAGCGCAATGGTAAGAATTGGACTTGGAAGTATCTCTTGGAGTTCTTCACTTGGTACATATCGTCCAGAATTAACTCCATTTAACGCTTTTTTCATGGCGAACACAATGCCAGCTTACAAAGAATTTGCATTTGACGGATTCGAAGTGGTTTATAGAACTCAAAACGACTCAATCTTCGTTTCCAGAGAGAACAGTACATTCGCTCAAACTGTTGAGTTCGTTCCGACAAGCATCATTCAAGGTTCCGATGCATCAGGTGACTATTCTAAATTTATCTGTAATTTCAAATGCTATGTTTATAACGATTGGACAGATATGAGTGGAGGTGCTCCAGGTGTTCCAATGACGGATTCTATTTTGATCGATAATGCTGTTTACGAAGGCTGGTTCAAAAGATAAAATGTAGCGGTCAAGCCGTAAAACTTAATGAGTCAGAGTTTAAAGATAGCCATAATTGGTGATTACAATTTCACGTATAACTCTCATCATGCGACTAATTTAGCAATTGATCATTCAGCACAATTCCTTGATATTGATGTAAATTATTATTGGGTTAAGTTGAGTGAAGTTGTCGGATTTCGTCCACAACAATTTCAACAATACGATGGTATTTGGATAGCTCCGGGACCAATACAAAATCAATTTTTTCTTCATGGAATCATGAAAGAAATAATTGGCAAAAATATTCCAACTTTAATTACTGGAGACGGATATAAAACTTTGCTAGACGTTCTTATCAGTACGTACCAATTAAACGTGCGGAATGAAAAGCTTATTTCGGACAACCTTGTAGATGGCGAACAATTTGAGAAGTTAATCATCTCGCCTCACTCAGCTGCTTTCCGTAAATTGTATGAAAATTATTCAAATGTTGAATTGACAGCCACGCGATATAGTTTATATCCGCAATTGATTCACCAATTACAAGATAATATAGCGGATGTTGAAGCTTATAATCAATTCGAAGATCCTGAAATTATTAGTTTAAAAAATAAAAAGTTTTTTGTTGGTTGTGGATTCTGCCCGCAAATTTCCTCAACAAGAGAAATTCCTCATCCGATTATTTACACCTTTATGAAAGCGTGTATGATAAAAAATGGTGAATGAAACGTAAACTATCACTAATTGCGGTATTTGTAATTTCACTGATTTATATTCAGTTTCGCTTTGCCTATACTGACTTTCAAAAAGGAGAACCTTTAAAAATAACTACTTGGGATGCGTTTGGATATTACATGTATTTGCCTGGTACAATTATTTATAATGACATCACAGAGTTAAAATGGGTACCAAAAATTGAAGAGGATTATCATTTAATTGGAGATCAACTCTACCAAGCAAATAAAGTTGATAACGGTAATTATGTATTTAAATATCTAGGTGGTGTTGCTCTGATGCAAACACCTTTCTTTTTAATAGGTCATGCTATCGCAAATTTTAGTGACTATAAAGCAGATGGGTTTTCAGCACCTTATCAATACAGTATTGCATTTGGAGCAATAACTTACTTTATTTTAGCCTTATTTCTTTTGAGAAACATATTACTCAGGTATTACAGTGATCGAGTAACAACAATCACCTTACTCCTTCTTGCCTTAGCAACCAACTTAATTCAATACATAGCAATTGATAGCGCCCAAAGTCACGCCTTTATTTTTCCACTATACGTTCTTATTATTTATTGCACCATAAAATGGCATGACGCTCCAAAGTTGAAATGGGCAGCATTAATTGGGTTAATTATTGGTTTGGCTACTATTTCGAGACCAACAGAAGCGATAATGTTATTTATCCCATTACTTTGGGAAACCCAAACGAAGGAATCTAAAAAACTCAAATGGCAAAAGGTAAAGCAATATAGAAATCATGTTTGGATCGTAGTACTTTTTGGAATCATTGGTGTTCTCCCACAATTGATTTATTGGAAAATAACCTCTGGATCAATTATTTACGATGTTGGTAGTAAATGGTTTTTCCTGAACCCATGGTTTAGGGTTTTATTTGGATTTGAAAATGGCTGGTTTATTTACACCCCTATAACATTGTTATTTGTGATCGGCTTTTTCTTTATGAAAAACATGGTTTTTAAAAAATCTGTAATCATATTTTGTCTATTAAATATATGGATTATCATTGCGTGGTCTGATTATAATTATGGCGCAACATTTTCAACACGAGCAATGGTTCAAAGCTATCCAGTTTTCGCCCTAGCATTTGCTTCTTTCATTAGTCGAATAAATCAACTAAAATGGAAGTATTTATTTCAACTAATCGGAATTTATTTAATCGCAGTTAATTTCTTTCAAATTGGACAGTACAACACGAATGTGATTCAATACAAAGGTATGAGTGCCCTGTATTACAGTCGTATATATTTAGACAGTGACCCAACACCTCTAGACATGAGTTTATTGGATACTGACGAAATAATTGATGATGAAAAGACCTACAAATCAAGACTGCTGTCAAGTTCCGATAAAAGACAGAAATTGAATATAACACCAACCAGAGCCGCTGTAATCTCAGAAACAAACATTGGAAATAACAAAAAAGGATGGATAAAAATTGAAGCTGAACTAAAAGCTTCAGATGGATTCAATTACGCTAATTTACATGGTAAGATAATAAGTGGAAAAGAAGTTAAAGAAATTCCTTTTCGAGTTCGAAACCCGATTTGCAAGCCAAATCATTATAACAAATATGAATTCTACTTGAAAATTCCAGATGCAGAAGGGGAAACAACTGCCATTTTTCTAATTACCTCCGGTGTAGAATTTAAAACTGTCCTAAAGTCGTATTCCGTAACTTATTTAGAGAAATAAATTAATCCTCCTTACTCTGCACTTCTTCAAAATACGTATCCACCAATTGATTTTTTGATTCCGCACCTTGCACTGCTAACACATCACAGCGTTCATTTTCCGGATGGCCATTGTGTCCTTTCACCCAATTATAATGGATTTTAAATTTATGATGCAACAACAAATAACGCTTCCATAAATCAATATTCTTTTTCCCTTTGAAGTTTTTCTTCTCCCAGCCGAAGACCCATCCTTTAGTTATTGAATCAATAACATATTTTGAATCTGAATAAATACTTATTTCGTGTTTATTCGTTTTCAGACTTTCCAAAGCAACAATAATTGCCATTAATTCCATCCGATTATTAGTCGTCATGCGATAACCTTGTGAAATTTCTTTTTCAGTAGTCCCGAAGCGCATCACAATACCATAGCCTCCTGGACCTGGATTCCCTTTTGCTGAACCATCTGTGTAAATTTCAATCATCGACATATTAAGCGAAGATAGTAAGAAAAACTAGTCGAATTTTGGCGTCAAGAAAAACTTTGGAAACTTTTTTTACACTTTTAGTTTCCATTGTGTATTATTTATATACATTTGCATCATGGATAAGAAAAAACTAGACATAATTGAACGCTCCTCCGAGATTTTTCTCAAGTATGGTATTAAAAGTGTCACCATGGATGATCTTGCCAATCACCTCGGTGTTTCTAAAAAAACAATTTATAAATACTTCGAAGACAAAAATGATCTGGTTAAATCTACCATCGAAATGAAAGTTGAAATGGACAAAGCAGCTTGCATTAATTGCAGTCAGCATTCAGAAAACGCCATTGAAGACTTAATAAGTGTTAGCAAATTCGTTCTTGAACAGATTGGAAATGTAAACCCCACCGTTTTCTTCGATTTGCAGAAACATTATAAAGAAGCTTGGAAAATATTAGAAGACCACAAATGGCAGTTTGTATTGTCCATGATTAAGACCAACATCGAACGCGGAATTAAGGAGGGAATATTTCGAGAAAACATTAACATAGACGTTATGGCTCGATTGTACGTTTCCTCCACCGATAATATAATGAACGCTGAAATTTTTCCTTGGCCAGAGTTTAAATTTCAAGAAGTTTTTTCAGAAATGATTCGATTGCACATTAATGGAATGAGTAATGAAAAAGGTAAAAACTATTTAAAAAATAATTTTAATAATGAATACAATGTGTAAATACCTGAGTGTATTGGTAATAGGATTTCTTTCCTTTTCATCAATTTCACAAGAAACGAGGTCCTTCTCAATGGAAGAAGCAAAATCATTCGCATTAGAAAATCATCTTGCAATTCTAAATTCACAAAATGATATAGAAATAGCGCGTCAGCGAATAGTTGAAACTCGTGGAATAGGATTACCTCAAGTTGGAATCACGGGATCTTTTAATCAATTCATCAACCTGCCAGTTCAAGTTGTAAGTGCAAATTTTATAAATCCAAATGCGCCCGCAGGTGAAACAATTTCTTTTAAAGCAGGAACTGACTTTTCTTCGGACGCTTCTTTACAAGTAAATCAAATACTTTTTGATGGTTCTTACATCATTGGATTAAAAGCAGCAACCTTCTTCTTAGATTTTCAAAAAATGGTTTCCACATTATCAAATGAAGATATCGCGTTTAACGTAATTCAAGCATATGAAATGGCTGCAGTTGCAAAATCAAATAAAGCGTTCATTGATTCACTTGTTTTTTCAACAGAAAAATTAGTTGAAAAACAAAAAAACTATTTAGAGCTAGGAATGATATTACAAGAGGATATGGACCAATTAAATTATTCTCTTTTATCTGTAAAAAGCTCACAAACCGTGGCAACGATTAATTATGAGAACTCTATGAACATGTTAAAGTTGTCAATGGGTTTCCCAATTAACGGTACCATTGAAATCACTGATACTCCGAAAGAATTAATGGCAAAATCGTCTTTAAGTGAGGGAAACGATATTTATCAGAATATAGCATATAAAATATCAGAAAAGCAGGTTAGACTTTCTCAATATAATGTAAAGTTGAATCAATATAAAAATCTTCCTTCTTTGAGCGCATTCTTTAAACACAGCTATACTGCGTATCGAAATGAGTTTAATTTTTTCGCAAATGAAAAATGGTATCCACAAACTCTGTGGGGCTTAAGCCTAAATATCCCTGTTTTTTCTGGGCTATCTCGCTATGCCCGAACGGCCTCCGCCAAAGTGGAATTATTGACAAATCAAAACAACTTAAAACAGTTGGAACAAAATCTTCAATTCCAAGAATTACAATTTAGAAATAATGTAAAAGGAGCGAAAAGTAAGTTGGAGTTACAAGAACAAAACATTGCTTTAGCAAAATCCATTTATGAAAATGAAATCATAAAAGAACAAATTGGAAAAGGAAACAGTATTACAATTACCCAAAAACACAATCAACTTATGATGGCTCAATCACAATACATTGGCTCAATGGTTGAATTGTTTCAATCACAGTTATCACTGGACAAATTATACAATAAAATTTTACCAAACAATTAATTAAAATGAAACTTAAATTAATCGGAATACTTGCGTTTTTGCAACTTACGTTAACAATTACTTCTTGTGGGGGTGAGGCTGAAACTACGGATAAAAAAGTGAATGCTTTACCATTAGTAAAAACTAGTAAAATAGAGCAAAAACGCTTTACACACGAAATTAGAATACAAGGAAGTGTTGAAACTGATAAGGACATTCTATTAGGTGCTGAAATGGGTGGATTAATCACCGCAGTGAATGTAAAAGAAGGACAAAAAGTAAGTGCTGGACAAGTAATTGCTGTTGTAGATGCTTCTGTCCTATCTTCTAATGTAGAAGAAATAAAAACACAGTTGGAATATGCTGAATACATGTACAACAAGCAAAAAGAATTGAACAAGCGTGGCGTTGGTTCCGAGTTCGATATGGAAACAGCGAAAAATCAAGTTGCTTCTTTAAAAGCGAGCATGAATTCACTAAATACTCAGCGCGGAAAAGCAGTGATAAAAGCACCATTTTCAGGAGTAATTGATGCCGTGTATGCAAAAATTGGTCAGATGGCTAGTCCACAAGCGCCAATCGTGCGTTTGGTAAACAATTCAAATGTTGACATTATTGCAACACTTTCTGAAAAACATTTACCAAATGTAAAAGTTGGAACTGACATGGCAGTTCGTCTTCCTAACTATTCTGATACAGTCTTTTATTTAAAAATTACCAATGTTGGAAATTACATTGAGGAGACAAACAGAACATTTAGAATCATGTCTTCAATAAAAAACAATACACTTCTGCTCCCAAATATGTTAACGGAAATTAGTGTAACAGATTTAGAAGTTGAAAATGGACTTGTTGTGCCTTCAATTAGCATTTCTAAAGATCAAAATAACAACGATTACATCTACATCGCTAAAAAAACAGACAAAGGTTTAAAAGCTGTAAAAGTAATTGTAGAAGTAATTGAAAAATACAACGGTGAAACATTGATTGTTTCTGACCAAGTTAAAGCTGGGCAAGAAATTATTGTTGAAGGAGCTAGAGGAATTGCGGAAAATGATATCGTGAGAACGAAATAATACGAAATTACACACAAAATGGAAAAAGAAAATAAAGGTTTCGCCCTTTCTACACTTGCGGTCAATAACCGAAAAACAGTATTCCTAATTGCTGCTATTATTTTCTTGGCTGGATTTACTGCATATCAATCTATGCCCAAAGAAAATTTCCCTGAATTACAAATTCCAGAAATTTATGTAGGAATTGCAAAACCAGGTTCTTCGCCAAAATACATGGCAGAAAAAATTGCGAAATCAATTGAAAAAGAAATTGGTGGAATTAAACTTTTGGATGAAATAAAAACGAATGCAGTAAGTGGTTATGTAACCATTCAGGTGAAATTCGATTTTAAAATGAGCGTTGATAAAGCACTACAAAAAGTGAAAGACGCTGTTGACAAAGCACGAACAAAAAGTGATTTCCCAGATTTACCAATCGAGCCAAATATTTTTGAAGTTGACCCTTCTCAAATGCCAATAATGAATGTTAACCTTCGAGGAAATAATGCAGCATTATTAAAAGAAGTAGCTGAAGAATTGGAAGATGAAATTGAAGATTTAACTGAAATAAGTGAAGTTGATATTCGTGGAATACAAGAACAGGAAATGCGTATCGAAGTTGATCCAATTAAGGCGCAAAGTGTAAATGTAACGTTGAATGACATTCAAAACGCTGTTGGTTCAGAGAATCAAACCATTCCAGGTGGTGAAATATTAATGGACGGTGTTCGAAAAACCATTCGTATTGAAGGTGAATTTAGAAATGCAGAAGAACTAGGGAAAATCATTGTAAAACAGGACGATTACTTTCCTGTAAAACTTGAAGACATTGCAAAAGTTGAATTTGGAAATGGAGATACCACTTCTTATGCGCGTGAATTTGGTGAACCAGTCGTAATGTTGGACGTGAAAAAAATGGGTGGTAAAAACCTGTTGGACGCGTCAGATAAAATTGCAGAAATCATTTCAAATGCCAAAGAATCAGGAATGATACCAAGAAGCGTTGCTGTTTCTATTACAAATGACCAATCGAATAACACTCGGGAAATGGTATCGAACCTAGAGAACTCCATTATTTTGGGAATTGTTCTTGTGGTTGGCGTATTACTCTTTTTCCTAGGACTTAGAAATGCATTATTTGTTGGTATCGCAATTCCACTTTCTATGCTGATGTCCTTCATGATTCTACAAACGATGGGAGTAACCTTGAACGTTATGGTGTTGTTCTCATTAGTACTTGCACTTGGGATGTTAGTAGATAACGGAATTGTAATTGTGGAGAATATTTACCGCCACATGGACGAAGGCTTATCTTCCACAAAAGCTGTTATTACTGGAGTTGGAGAAGTTGCCTTGCCAATTATTGCGTCTACCGCAACTACTTTAGCTGCCTTTTTACCCTTGGCATTTTGGCCTGGAATTATGGGAGAATTTATGAAGTACCTTCCAATAACATTGATTATTGTACTTAGTTCTTCATTATTCGTTGCATTGGTAATTAATCCAGTTTTGGCTGTAGCTTACATGAAAGTAACTGAAGACAAGCCAAACAGAAAAAAGGTAGTTCGAAATGCACTCGTTTTAAGTGGAATTGGAATTGTTGTTTTAATTATGGGCGGAATTGGATTAGGGAACGTATTACTTTTCTTAGGTTTGATGATCCTAATTAATTTCTTTATTCTTTATCCTGGTACAATTCTCTTTCAAACTAAATTTCTACCAAGACTAGAAGTTGCTTACGAAAAATTATTAACGTTTGCCCTGACAGGGAAAAGACCACGTAAGTTTTTACTAGGCACGTTCGGAATGCTTATCTTATCATTTGTATTGATGGGTGTTTTTCCACCAAAAATTGACTTCTTCCCTGTAAACCAGCCTAATTATGTAAATGTATTTATTTCTCATCCAATTGGAACAGATATCGGAGTAACTAATGAAACTACATTAAAGGTTGAGGAAACGATTAATACCATATTAGCAGAATACATGGATGCGAATGATACAACAGGCATTCCCGTAGACCAGCGATTAATTCAATCCGTAATTGCGCAAGTTGGCGAAGGAACAAGTGATCCAGCACAAGGAGTTACGATGAATAGCACCCCAAACAAAGGTCGTGTTTCTATTAATTTTGTAGAATCTCAGTATCGAAATGGAATAGAAACCTCCGATATTTTGCGTAAAATACAGGATGGATTAAAAGGTAAATTTACAGCTGATATTGAAATTACGGCAAGTAAAGACGAACAAGGACCGCCGCAAGGGCCGCCAATTAGTATCGATATTACAGGAAGAGGTGAATACAGTAAAATTATAGCCGAAGCTGAAAAAATTAAAGCCTATTTAGAAAAACAAAATGTAAAAGGAGTTGAAAAATTAAAGCTGAATGTTGAATCTGATCGACCTGAAATACCGATCTCCGTAAATAGAGAGCAGGCGCGTAAATTAGATGCTTCAACTTCTCAAATTGGAAATTCAATTCGAGCTGCACTTTTAGGGCAAGACATTTCTACTTACACTGAAAAAGAAGAAACGTATGACATTGTTGTGAAATTCGACAAAAAGAATAGAGAAGATTTAGACGCACTATTAGATCAACGTTTAATTTTCAGAAACAACAAGGGAAATATTCTAAACATTCCTATCCGTTCCGTTATTGACGATCCACAAGAGGTAAGTTCATACTCTGCTGTTGTTAGAAAAGATCAAGTGCCTCTAGTTAATATTTCTTCTAACGTTGATGAAGGATTTAATCCAACTCAGTTGGTTGATAGTTTAAGAACTAAATTGGAAAAATATCAAGAAGAAGGAAATATTTCAGAAGGAATTAATTTTAAATTTTCTGGTCAACAAGAGGAACAAGAAAAAGAAATGGCCTTTTTAAGCAGTGCATTACTCATTGCTGTCTTTCTGATTTTATTAATCATCGTCGCTCAGTTTAATTCTTACTCAATGCCTTCTGTAATTATGCTTACTGTAGTTTTGTCATTGATTGGAGTGTTTTTAGGATTGGTGATTTCACGCCAAAACTTTGTAATTATGATGACGATGATTGGTATTATTTCACTTGCTGGAGTAGTAGTAAACAACGCCATCGTACTGATTGACTACACCAATTTAATTCTCAAAAACCGTAGGCAAGAATTGGGAATGGGTGAATATGATGTGCTTCCTTTTGATGAAGTTGTAAAAGCGAATATTGAAAGTGGTAAAACTCGCTTGCGTCCGGTTTTATTAACCGCGATTACAACTGTTTTAGGATTGATACCACTTGCTATTGGTTTCAATATCGATTTCTTTAGCTTCTTTACAACTTATGATGCTAAAATTTATATTGGTGGAGATAATAATGTTTTCTTCTCACCGATGTCATGGGCAATTATTTACGGATTAACGTTTGCAACATTCTTAACATTGGTCATCATTCCAGTGTTGTACTTGCTAATGTTTAAATTGAAAGTTTGGATTTACAAACTATTCAAATGGCAAATAAAAAGTAATATCTGATAGTTTAGATAATTTAAGTTTAGTAAAAGGGTGAACAAAAATGTTCACCCTTTTTTGCTCACAATAATTGACCTATATCAAAAAGTAATTATTGAATGTAATCCTGCTGATTCATCGATAATTTATATACTTATGTCGAATTTATAGAGTTATTCTTCCTTGTTAGGAATCCAAGAATTAATTGCAAATTATTCTATGAACACATAATTTTAGACTACGAATGGAAGCATTTTAATCTTTAAGGCTTTTTTTTTAAAATCTAAACAAAATGAGCTTATTAGAATTGATAAAATGTGATTTTTAGAACTTTTGTAGTCTAAAAATGGTCCTTATATTTGTAGTGTAAAGATTGATTCTAATATTGATTATTTCATTTTAGAAATCTTTTTCAGTGAATAGTGGTTAGGTTAGGTTATGATAAAGCAGCTCTCCCGAGCTGCTTTATCTTTTTAATGAATATTAGAAGATAACCAGCGCTCCATTTTACCTAAATCAATTTCTTTTCTTTCCGCCAATGATTTCACTTGATCCATACCAATTTTACCAACACCAAAATATTTTGCTTGAGAATTTGCAAAATACCACCCTGAAACACTTGCAGCAGGTAGCATTGCCAAACTATCTGTTAAACTTACCCCTGTTAACTCTGTTGCGTTCAATAATGTGAATAAACCAATTTTTTCTGTGTGATCTGGGCATGCCGGGTAACCAGGCGCTGGACGTATTCCTTTATAACTTTCTTGTATTAATTGATCATTAGTTAACGATTCCGTGACATCATACCCCCAAATTTCTTTTCGAACTCTCTCGTGAAGAAACTCCGCAAATGCTTCAGCCAGTCGGTCAGCCAATGCTTTTAATAAAATTGAATTATAATCATCATGGTCATTTTCAAACTCTAAGATTTTTTTATCAATGTTTAACCCTGATGTCACTACAAATCCACCTATAAAGTCATCCTTTCCAGAATTTTTTGGTGCAATAAAATCTGCTAAAGCAATGTTTGGGATTCCTTGCGCCTTTTTCGTTTGCTGTCGAATGGTATGTTGTACATGAATTACATTTTGACGTGTTTCATCTGAATAAATTTCAATATCATCTTCAGTCGATGCGGCTGGATAAATACCAACAACGCCTTTATAATCTAACCATGATTCACTGTGAATTTTTCCGAGCATTTCTTTTGCGTCTTCAAATAGTTTAGTCGCTTCTTCACCAACCACCTCATCAGTCAAAATACCTGGGTATTTACCATGTAATTCCCACGTTCTAAAAAATGGTGTCCAATCAATATAGTCAATTAGATCCGTTGCTTGCACCGTAATTTCTTTTACTCCAATAAAATTTGGTTTTGAAATTTTCTCATCATCCCAATCAATTTGAAACTTGTTATTTCTAGCTTCTTCAATTGGTAATATTTCCTTACTTGCTCTGTGCTTCGAGTGATGTTCCCTTAATTTATGATAATCCGCTTTTATCTCTGCAACGAACTCAGCTTTTCGCTGGCCTAATAACTTCTCCACCACAGTTACTGATCTTGAAGCATCCAAAACGTGAATGGTTTGATCGCGCGTATAATGCTCTTCAATTTTTACTGCTGTATGCACACGTGATGTTGTCGCTCCTCCAATAATTAATGGTATATTGAGATTCGCACGTTGCATTTCCTTTGCAACAGTGACCATTTCATCTAACGAAGGTGTGATTAAGCCACTTAAACCAATCACATCTACCTTTTGCTTTATTGCTTCTTCAATAATACGTTCGGTAGGAACCATCACTCCCAAATCTACAATTTCATAATTATTGCATCCGAGTACGACTCCAACAATGTTTTTTCCAATATCATGGACATCTCCTTTAACAGTCGCCATTAATACTTTTCCGTTATAGGAACTGCCCCCTCCTTTCTCTTTTTCAATGAATGGCAATAAGTAGGCAACTGCTTTTTTCATTACTCGAGCTGATTTTACAACTTGAGGTAAAAACATTTTCCCACTACCAAATAAATCCCCAACAACGTTCATTCCATCCATTAAAGGACCTTCAATTATTTCAATTGGACGCTTGTATAGATGACGACATTCTTCAACATCAACCTCGGCATAATCAGCTATCCCTTTCACCAGAGCATAAGTCAACCTTTCTTGTACAGACTTTTCTCTCCAAGACAAGTCAACAACTCTTTGCTTTCCTTCTCCGGTAACCGTTTCAGCATACTCTAATAATCGTTCCGTGGCATCTTCTCTTCGATTAAGAAGGACATCTTCTATTAATTCGAGCAAGGTCTTTTCTATATCATCATAAACTTCAAGCATAGACGGATTAACAATACCCATATCCATTCCGTTTTGGATAGCGTGATATAGGAATGCTGCATTCATCGATTCACGAACAATATTATTTCCTCTAAATGAAAATGAAACATTTGACACCCCTCCACTTACATGCGCTCCTGGAAGATTTTGTCTAATCCACTTCGTCGCTTTAAAGAAGTCAAGGGCATTGTTGTTGTGTTCAGACATTCCTGTAGCAACAGGAAAAATATTAGGGTCGAAAATAATATCATTTTTATTGAATTTAACCTCATCTACTAATATTCGGTACGAGCGTTCACAAATTTCAATACGACGTTGATAGGTATCAGCTTGGCCATCTTCATCAAAGGCCATTAAAATTACTGCAGCTCCATACCGTTTTATTTTTTTCGCTTGTGCAATAAATATTTCTTTACCTTCTTTTAGAGAAATCGAATTCACAACTCCTTTTCCTTGAACGCATTGCAGTCCGGCTTCTATGATCTCCCATTTGGAACTATCAATCATCACTGGCACACGAGCGATATCTGGTTCTGCTGCTATTAAATTCAAAAACTTAACCATCGCAGCCTTTCCGTCTATCATTCCCTCGTCCATATTGACGTCAATAATTTGAGCGCCACCTTCCACTTGTTCACGTGCAACGGAAATTGCTTCATCAAATTTTTCCTCACGAATTAATCGCAAGAACATCCTTGATCCTGTTACATTCGTCCGTTCTCCAACATTCACAAAATTGCTTTCAGGAGTTACAATTAATGGTTCTAAACCGGATAGTTTTAACGTTGCATTAGTTGACATCTGCAGGAATTTTACGAGGTGAATAATTTTTTGCTAAATCAGCAATCGCTTTAATGTGATCGGGTGTTGTTCCACAGCAACCACCAATTATGTTGACTAAACCTTCATCCAAGAATGCCTTAATTTGGTCGGCCATTAATGCCGCTGTTTCATCGTATTCTCCGAATTCATTTGGTAATCCAGCATTCGGATGTGCACTCACACCGAATTCACATTGTTTATCTAATATTTGTAAATAAGGTCTCATCATTGACGCTCCAAGTGCACAGTTTAAACCAACAGAAAGTAAATCCATATGAGCAATTGATATCAAAAAGGCATCTGTCGTTTGACCGGTTAAAGTTCTTCCACTTTGATCTGTTATGGTACCAGAAACCATGATTGGCAACTTTTCTCCCCGTTTTTCAAAAACCTCATCAATTGCATAAAGTGCGGCTTTTGCATTTAAGGTATCGAACACTGTTTCAACCAGTAATATATCTACTCCACCATCCATCAATGCATTTACTTGCATTGTATAAGCTTCCACTAACTCGTTAAACGTAATACCTCTAAATCCTGGATCATTTACATCCGGAGAAATGGAAGCCGTTCTATTCGTTGGTCCAATTGATCCAGCAACAAAACGAGGCTTATTCGGTTCTTTTGCCGTAAAATCATCAGCAACTTCGCGCGCTATTTTTGCACTTTGATAGTTTATGTCGTAAACAGCAGATTCCAAATCGTAATCCGCTTGGGCGATAGTAGTACCTGAAAACGTATTCGTTTCTGCTATATCGGCTCCTGCAGCAAAGTAAGCAGCATGAATCTCCTTAATTATTTCAGGTCGAGTTAACGACAACAAATCATTATTCCCTTTCAATGGTTTACCGTGATTTTCAAACCACCCCTTACGGAAGTCTTCCTCCTCCAGTTTATACCTTTGAATCATGGTTCCCATGGCCCCATCGAGTACTAATATTCTTTCTTTTAAAATGGATTTTATATCCTTCATAATGCATCATTTTTTTTGACTTTGAAGCTTGAAGGAATCGAGCTAAACTTATCTTTTTCCATCAATGGAATCGGATTTGGCACCTTTTTCTAACGAACAGGTTGCCAAGGTTTCAAAGGGCCTATCCCTCCACCTTTCTTCATAAGTCTATTTGAATGAACTAGTGCAAAGATAATTTAAATTTAACGAGAACAAAAAAACACTTACAAAAAGTGAATGTTTTAAAATTATTTTTAAAACTAAAAGCTTACAAATTTTTCATCGTTTCTTCAACAAACTTAAGGTTGTATTTTAAACCTTCATTGTCCGGATACTTTGATAATCCATCAAGTAAAACATCCTTACTTTTTTGATATTCCTTTAGCAGAAAATAACCTCGGGAAAGTCCACCATATGATTCTTGATTTTCAGCTAAATCAAAAAGAATTTGTGCATGTTTTAAATATGTTTCATAATCTCCTGTTTTTTCCAACAGACTCAATGAAAAATAGTATGAGTATTGATTTTCAGGATCTAATTCAATTGCCTTTTCAACGGCATCAAGTCCGACTTGATATTCACCAGTCATCAAGGCAACGCGAGCCATATCTATATAGACATTAAAATAATCTGGATAAATTCTTACTGCCTCCCTAAAGTGATAAACTGCCAGTTTTCTCATTTCAAGAATTTCTTGCTGTGTAAGTGTTTTATTAATATTTGTTTCAGCCATTAAGTTCATTGCGTACATGTTATTTGCTTGAGAAGAATTACTCAAATGCTTAATGTCATTACCCATTAGAGTTAACGTGTTTTTCCAATCCCTGTTTCTCGTCATGGTTCGTCCTGCAAATAAAACTAGAACTCCGATTAGGACAAAACCAACCAATCCTGGCTTTTTAAAATTTAGGTCTGGCTTAATCCAAAACAATATTCCTGTAACGAATATACAGAAGCCAGCAGAAGCAGTAAAAGCAAGTCGTTCGCCAACCATACCTGCAACTAATTCAACCCAATTACTGAAAAGCAGAATTGAAAGTAAATACCAAAACACGCCAATGGTAATCAATGGGTTTTTCTTCAAATGGAAAAATGCTAATACCAACATTCCAAGATGCACCAAAATGATTACCCAAACCCAAGGACTCGACAGACTTGAAGTATCTGTTTTCGCGAAACCGTAATAAAAAGACAATTCATATGGGAAAGCCATTAATCGAAAATACTCACCCAAAGTTGCAAAGCCAGTTCCAACCACTTCTCCTTTTGAATGAGGCTCAATTAGAGTGTTTTCAACGTATACAAGTTCTCGTCCTTCTTTTAATATATTCTCGTTTTTTATGAATTCTTTTTTTTCCGGCTTAGCGACTGCAATCAATTCTTTTACTTCTTTATTTGGCGAATTGTATTCACTGTTTGCCACATATCCCAAGGAGAGTCCATAGACAATTCCTACAAGCAAATGAATCCAAATTTTTTCCTTTGTTTTAGTGTAAATAATCCAAAAACTACTAATCAGAATCATTGTCACCGCGCTTATGTGAATCTCTGATTTAAAATGGAAAATAATGCCTAAAGTAACAACGCCAGCAATTAATCCGAACCAACCTCGATAATTCGTCAAAAGGATAAAAACACAAATCCAAGTCACATTAACTAAACTTGATAATCCATTGTTCTGCAAGAAAAAATACACAATTGAAACTAGCGCTATCCCAGTCCAAAACAGATTAAACTTTTTTGTTTTTAAGTAATTGTAAAGCCCATAACCTAATCCAAGAAGTAGGGACACAAATTGCAACTCTCTATCCATTAACCAAAAGATATCTAGGCCTATTATCAAGCAAATCATCAGCACCAACCCGAAGTGGAACTGAACTCTAAATAGCCAAACAAAAAATGGAAGCGTCGCAAAAAGAATAATACTAGAATTTGTGGCAAAAGCAACAAGTGCTCCCACCAAAATCAATGTGGCTGGAGGTATGATTTTTTTAAGCTCACTGACTTTTTCACTATTTACTTCATCAATAAGGTATCTGGACTTGATAAAAAACAACATACCTATTGCTATCAACGGCAAGGTGATCATGATTCCCATTCGTGAAAGATTAAGCTCTGAACCAATTATTGCCGCTGGAATAACAAAACTCAACGTAATAAAAACAGCTTGTTTATAGGTTACATTTTTCAACAAGATGAGAGCAGCAGGCAAAACAATCGCCATGGGGTAAACACTTTTCTTCGAAAGCATTGCAATTGTAAAGAGCAGCACAATTGAAAATAAGGACCACAATTTCCCTTTTTCGATAAACTTATGCATGGCCAATCCAGACCAAATTACAAATAGAAAAGCAAGCAATTCATCTCTATTTTTTAAACTATCTACAACTTCTGTATGAATCGGGTGGACAGCAAATAAAACTGCTACAATTCCCGCAAAGAGAATGTTTTTTTCTCCGACCCATTTTACTATTAACTTAAAAAAAAGTACAACACTAAACGCGAATAGCAGTACATTAATAAAATGTCCAACACCAGGTTTCTCTCCGAACAAACGATTTTCAATGGCAAATGAAAGGTGTACAATCGGTCTGTAACCAAAAGCGTAGCCCATTGCATCACTATAGTAGTTTGAAGTGAAAATTTCCTTTATAGCGCTAAATCCCTGCGAGGTTAATTCATTTCCTCTCGTGACAAGGTTGTCATCTAAATTATAATCATTCCCAATTGAATTTGCGAATAGGAAAAATGTTAGCAGCCCCAATAGATAATAATACTTTTTGAAGGACGAACTTTTATCGACTGCCACAACATTTGCACTAGCAGCTTTACTTTTATTACCCTTTTGAGTTTTTCCTTTCATATTCAGTAATCACTAGCTGTTTTTTACTTGAGAATCGAGCCAGTTATATAATTTTGCAACACCTTGCTCTAACGTTAAACTTGGCTTCCAGTTCAATTCTTTTTCTACCAATCGATTATGAGAGCATCTTCCTCTCACACCGGCAGGCCCATCAATCGTTTCAATAGCATTGTGCTTAGAAGCAATTCTTAATACTAATTTGGTGAAATCCAACATTGAAATCATCTCTTCGGACCCGATATTAACCGGTCCTGTATAATTTGACCGAGTCAATCTAATTGTTGCTTCAAGGCAATCGTCAATGTATAGGAAGGAACGTGTTTGTAAACCATCTCCCCAAATTTCAATTTTGTCTTGTTCTTTTGCTTCGGCTACTTTCCTACAAATTGCGGCTGGCGCTTTTTCTTTACCTCCTTTCCAGGTTGATTCTGGACCAAAAATATTATGATAGCGTGCAATTTTTACATTTAATCCATAATTACGCTTATAAGAAAGATAAAGCCGTTCACTCATCAGCTTTTCCCAGCCGTATTCGCTGTCAGGATTTGCTGGATAAGCCGAATCTTCCTCGCAATTTGGTGAGTTCGGGTCTATTTGATTTTCCGCAGGATAGATACAAGCAGATGAAGAGAAAAACAATGCTTTAACGCCTCTTTCGACAGCTACTTTTGCAACATTCAAGTTGATTTGAGCTGAATTATGCATCACATCAGCATCGTGTTCTCCAGTGAAAATATATCCAGCTCCTCCAACATCTCCGGCTAATTGATATAATTCATCTGTTTGTTCGTCAATAATACTGCGAACAAAGTTTATATCTCTTAAATCACCAACAATAAATTCGTCTGCGGCAGATTTAGAAAAATCAGGAAGCTTAATATCAATTCCTTTTACATAAACGTTTTCTTGTTTCAAACGTTTAACCAAGTAACTTCCAATAAATCCACCTGCACCAAGAACGATAATTTGTTTTTTATTTACCATTGCTGTTAATTTTCAAATAGTCGTACAAGTTTCCATCTAAGGTAATAAAAGTATGCTGAAAAGGATAACAGGGATCTCTTTTTACCTCGAAATTCATAGCTGGGATGATTACTTTTTAAGGCATTCAAATACTGAATGTATTGGCCATGAACATCCGACTTTGGCTCAGAAAATCGTTCCATCGACAACTGAGCAAAATGAATAAATACCAATTTATCATTGTCGATGTATAATACTTCCTCTTTACTATTCAGCGCTACCTCATCGCAATTCCACCCAGCAAAATTACACCCTCTATGTTTTACAACTTCTACATTTTCAAAAATCACTGGAACTAAGTCTAAGTACTTTTGATCATCAAATAAGCCTCTCCAATAGGCCTTTTTCACATTGTACGCGCAACAATTTGCCCACCAATCTAAAATTGGAATTGCTGTTCCATTCACTGCGAAAAATCCAGCGTTGTACAGCCCGACTCTGTAGTTTGCCTCTAACCAATTCTGGTCTTTATTTGGGTTTGACTTATAAAAATGTGGAGTGATTAAAAATGAAGAAGTATGCAGTTTTTCAAATAAAAAATCAGGAGATGAATAAAAGTAGATATCATTATCCACATACATAACTTGATCGTAACCACTTTCCAATAAGAACTTAGTAAAGACAGGCTTTAATGCCCAACGCAGTTTGTCACCTTTATATTTTCGGATTACCTCCTTAGCACCGACCGATTCTAGCTGAGAAAGAAAATTATATGTGATACTCGTATCATCTTCGTAATCATTTACGTCTGTAACTAAACAAAATAAGTCAATTTGATTCATTGAGGTAATAGACCCAAGAGTAGTTTTACTCTTGAATAAATGACTATTGGTCGATATTGTACAAACTGCTGTTTTCAATTTTTACGCTTTAGGTATTTGATTCCAAAAGCTCCAACTCTCATCTCCGAAATGGTGATAAACATGCAAAAGTTGAGGCTGAAGTACGTCATCTTTATTTAATTGAACAGTCGTATCGTCAATCCACGAAAGATACGGATTATGATAATCTGCAATTGCGTTCCATTTTTTATTTAGTGTGGCGTGATTTTGTAAATCAAATTGCCAAATCGTTTTAATCAATGTTCCTTGATCTCTGGTTTTCCAATACGGATCCTTAAAAGTTTCCATAGTTGTTTGAAACCATGTTTCTAAAAACGCATGAGAATCATCATCAAATAGGAATACTCCACCATTCCAGTGTTGAAATTTAATTGTTGGTGTAATCTGATACTTAGCTGCAATGGCCTTTTGAAGATGATTGCATTTAATACCTCCCCATAGTTTTTTTCCATTAGGAGTAATTGGTTGCATTTGTATATAACTCCATTTCAGCCCAACCTCCTTGCATACTTTGTTCACTTTCAGCTGTTTCATGAAGATGGTTTCTCCTTTAACCCACACCTTTTTCTTACGGTCGCAAAATAGATCAGATGATAAATAAACACGGCCCCTGCTTAACTTGTACTTTATCCCAAATGCTATTCTTGAACTAAAGCGACTATTTAATTTTGCGTATAGAGACTGCCATTCGCGTCTAGCATCGATAACATTCTTTTCCTTAGAAGTTCTATAAGAATCGAGTTCATCCAATTTAGCATTTAATAAGTCTTGATACTTCTTGTTTTCATTTAAACAATCACAATGCATCGCATAAGGTGAAAATTGATCCATTGTACAATGATCGGGTGCAAAAGTTATAGGTGACACATACTCATTAAAAATTGAATCAACTTGAGCTGACAATGCAATAATATCTGTATCCAAATAGCAATAACGATTTCCCTTTGGAAAGTAATGATGAATTCCTGTTTTAAGGAAAATACTTGCCTGGTGATGGTCAAATTCATGAGGTGTTTGAATGTCAATAATATTGTCATGAACAATCGAAATTTCATTCCGTGAAGAATCAGTCAACACCCAAATTTCATTCTCGGAGAACTTTTTTAAATAGTGTAAGGAGTAATGAAGTGTGTCAATATGTTCCTTCGCTCCACATACCACAAAAATGAATTTATTACTCATACCGCTTGTTTTTAAACCAATCGGTCATTTCAATAATTCCTTCTTCAATGGAGCAAACTGGCCTATAATTGATGTATTTTTCCAATTTAGTGGTATTGCTGTGTGTAGATTCAAGTTCGTTCTTTGGCAAAGGTTCATTTTTTGTAAAAACCTCCTTACCGAGATGCTTTCCTATTAGGGAGGCATATTCCTTCACCTTAACTGGCGCACCATAACCAATATTGAAAATTTGGTGAGACCCTGAAGGTTCATCTTTGATTTTTTCAATTAACAATTGAATGGCTTTTACAATGTCTCCCACATGAGTGAAATCTCGCGAGATTTCACCTCCATTGTATAACGTAATACTTTCTCCTCGATCAATTGCATTCATAAATTTATAAGCCGCCATATCTGGTCTAGTCCATGAACCGTATACCGTAAAAAAACGCAACCCAATTGCCGTAACTCCAAACTGTTTGCAGTAATTCTCTATCATCAACTCTGTCATTCGCTTACTTGTTCCATAAAAAGAAAGTTGCCTATCGTGCGGTGATGTCTCACTCATTACGGAATGATTCGGCTCATATACAGAAGAACTGCTTGCGTAAATCAAATATTTCACGCCGTTCTTTCTACATTGTTCTAATACATTAAAAGTTCCTTCAATATTTTGATGAAAGTAAAGAGCCGGATTTGAAAGTGAACCTGAAATGCCAGTTTCTGCAGCTAAATGAACCACAACTTGAGGCTTTTCTGTAAGCTCATCTATGAATTTTGAATGGATGGAAGCTTTAATTACGTCTTGATGAACTAGTGCACGATTCTTAGAAGCTATTTTTGATTCTTCCAAGGTATCTATACCAACAACTGAACCCACATGTTTTAATGTGTTCTTCAGATGAAAACCAATAAATCCAGCAGCGCCAGTGATTAGAGTAGTATTCATTTTTGTTGATTTAAAATTTGGAAGATAGAGTCCACCTTCTGATACCTTAAAGCTAAAAATAAATAAAAAATACTCGTTGGGTAACGTTCTTCAATAAATTTATTCTGTGCTGCAGTAATACCGTCGAACACTTTTTTGTAATCTTCATTAAATTGAGACTTTAACTTAATTCGTTTTTGATCCTCGAAATAAAAAGTATATGACCAATTGGGAAAATTACTATGCATGGGATAAATTGAAAAAGGGTAGGTTTCTCGAACAAAAAAAGTAATAGCAATAACACCAATATAAACTGGATATTTTATTACTAAAGACGCGAGTTCATTTAAACTGTTTTTCATTTCCTATCTCCTCTACAACCATTTTTGCGCCCACTTCTCCATGATTACTATTTTCCACAATTTCCAATTGTAAGTCTCTTTAAGTAAATTATCGATGTATTTTTGATTTACAATTCCCAAAGCAACCAATTTACTACTCTTTAATTGTTCTTTATACCATTGGATATCCATATAATAAGCATCTGGTCCAACAAAACCTTGTTTCTTTCTATCCAAAATTGCCTCTGGAAGGTGAGTTTCAATATTCTTATATAACAAATATTTAGTTTGATTCTTTTTGAAATATTCTTTTTCATCAATTCCAAATACATATTCAAACAATTCATGATCTAAAAACGGAACGCGCACTTCCAATGAGTTTGCCATACTTGCCCTGTCCACTTTTGTCAAAACTAATTCCCCCATAAAGCACTTTATATCCATGAATTGAATTGACTTTAAAGGGGTTGCGGTTTTATTAAAATTTTGTCTATAAAACCAATGTACATCTTCCGAAATATGTTGATGTAATTCTGGTTGAAGCATCTTTTTTAATTCATCGTTATCAAACCAACCCATCGCCATTGACTGCGCGTAAAACTCAACTGGATCGACTGGATTCAATTTTTGTTTTATTTTTCCGATTAAGGAATTCGGGTAAGCTTTATTGAAAAAGTCATGCTGCCAAGTGTAGCCTCCAAATAATTCGTCAGCGCCTTCTCCACTCACTACTGCTTTTACTTGGGTACGCGCCAATTTGCTCACCATATAGGTAGGTACAATAGAAATATCTGCAATTGGTTCATCATAAACATCTGGCATCAAATCAACCAATTTCAAACTTTGCTCATCGGCAATTATCGACTCATTAGAAACACCTAAATGTTCAGCTACAATCTTTGCAAATTGATCTTCACTTTTTTTCCATTTTGAAAATCCAATAGAAAATGTGTTTGGTTTTTGGCCAAGCTGAGTCATGTAATAAACTAAAGCACTACTGTCGTAACCACCGCTTAAAAAAGAACCAATTGGAACATCTGCATAGCTTTGTTGTTTCACTGAATCAAAAAGAAAATTATCTACTTTTTCAATGGATTTAGAGTCTGAACTATTCTCAAACTTCAAACTCCAATACTCTGTAAGTTCAATGTTTAACGTTGTAATATCAATTTCTGCAATATTCGCAGGCGGTAGTTTTTTTATGTTCTTCCAAATCGTTTTTGGAGACGGAATATAGCGGTAGACAAAATAATCGGAAAATGAAGAAAAATCAATTTCCTTTTCTACAACTCCAATAGAGTGAATTGCCTTTAACTCGGAAGCAAATAATAATTTTGAATCTTGAATTGTATAGTACAATGGTTTAATGCCAAATCGATCTCGTACAAGATATAATTTATGCTTTTTTCGATCCAATAGCGAGAAGGCAAACATTCCTTTCAATCGATCTACAACCTTAATTCCCCACTTTTGATAACCGGCCAAAATAACCTCTGTGTCTGTGGTGGTTTTAAATTGATAATCTAGTTGTAGTTCTTTTTTGAGCTCTTGGAAATTATATATTTCACCGTTGAATGATATTATTATATCTCCCGAATTATCCATCATCGGTTGTTTGCCACCTTGACTTAAATCTAAAAACGAAAGTCGGCGATGACCAAGAGAAACATGTTCATCGTCAGTTATAAATGTGCCATAACCATCAGGCCCTCGATGAGTTAGTGTATCCGTCATTTGTTGGATAGCGGACTGTTTGACTTTCTCTTTTAGGTTAATATATCCTGTTATTCCGCACATGAAATCAATTTTTCTTGTCGTTTTGAATTATGATGTATTCGGAAAAAAGATCTTGCCGTTCTATTTCATAGGAGTTCAGAAAAGTAATCAAATCACTTCGTGTCATTTGTGAAACTTTCTGGTATAACGGCGCCAAATTCATGTTTTCATTTTCAAATTTGGGATACAATTTTTCGAGTGACGATTGAACCGCCTCTTTGTCAAAAGATGGAGTTTCTGATTTAAATTCAGTCATTTTAAGTTCTAACAGTGCCTTCAGTTCTTCATACGTTCGTTCAGATTCTATCAATTTTGAATCATTTTCAAGTATCCATGCGTGAATTTGATCTCTTAATCGTTTCCACTCCTCAGTGTTTTTATTTTTTGGGAGGTTCAAACTTCCAATCTCTTCTTCTATTTCAATAATAATTTGTCGAAGTTTATCACTACTTAAACTTTTTAGCGACCTATTTAAAGGATAATGAACGATCGAAAAGTATATAACAGATTGTATTGAATTGCAATATGTAAGAAATTTTGGTATTTCTTGCCAGTTGTCAACCATCGGGCAGAAATTGATATTCATTGTCGATTGTTTTTCATTACAATGCGCAACAAAAGAGTTAACGTTACTTAGTGCACGCTCGAAATTAGCACCAATTCTTATACTTTCATAGGTAGATTTATCCAAAGAATCCAAGGACAATGTAATATCAAAACTACCCTTTTCAAGAAGTTCCTTAACTCGATTATTATAGATTGTCCCGTTCGTAGTGATTTTAATGATGCACTTAGGATTTAATTCAATTATTTTATCCCAGATATAATAATATATTTCCATCAAAAAGGGCTCACCCCCTGAAAAATTGGTAAACTTAAGATGAGGGATATAATCCGTTAATTGCTCTACAAATTTTGAATCATATTTCATTGGTAGAGGAGGCAATTGCTCTCGGTTTTTTCGAATAGTAGAGGACAACCAACCGTTACACATATTGCATTCTAAATTACATGTGTTCGTTAGTTGAAATTCCATCATTTCAGGAAACTTTCCTGCATCAAATTCATCAAATCTCAATGCATTTGACGTTTTAAATGAACTGTTTTTAAGATCTCTTAAGCAAGTGTCGCAGCCATTGGATAAATCATTCTTTTTTAGAGAGTCTCTCAATTTTTTCACCTGATCTCCATTCCAAATCTGATCAATGCTTTGTTCAGGATAATTACCAAGAATAAATTTTTGATTAAAACAACAAGCAATAACTTTACCTTCCCAAGAAAAATAGAGGTTAATTGAAGGGGCATGACAAAAACTAGTTCTTTTAACTGCTGGGCGTTTTTTATTGTACATTTCAACGCTGTTTTTATCCAACGAATTTACATTCACTGAATTTCTATCAGTTGAAAATAAACTAACTATTTTTTTGATAAACTCCATGTACTAATAATGTACTTTAAATATAACCATTAAATCGCTTCTGTTGAATTAAGGTTACTTTCTAGTGAGGTCCTTTCGGTAATACCGAATTTTTTGGAATTCACATTTAACGTATTTCCAAAATAGTTTCCTTTTATTCAGTTTGCTGTCCTTTGAATCAAGTAATATTTTATACTCATTGACCAATGCTCTATAAACATCATATCGTGTATATTTATAATAATCATCTTGCAACAATTTTTCATAAAACAAAATATGCGACAGATGAAATTTATCATTATCACTTTTTGAAATCCCTTTAGAATGATTGTGATAAACGCTCATAGGTTCATTTATAAAGTGAAATTTTGACCTTTTGATAGCGAAGCAGGTCAACTTCCAAAGCATGGAATAATTATCTACCAGTAAAGATTTGTCGACAGTTGCTAATACTGAACTTCGCAATAAAGCGGAGGACGATGGTAAAATCATTGATCTAGAAACGAGGTCAGTTGGATGAATTTCATCTTTATAGACATACGATTGCGAATAGTATTTTTTCTTATTGAACAACTGTTCTTGGGCACTGTCAACATGAATAATTTCAGCATCGTGAAACACTCCATTGAAATCTTGATTTTGATCTAAAAAATCAACCTGTTTTTTCAATTTTTCTTTATCACTCCAAAAATCATCTCCATCTAAAATTGCGATATACTCTCCTTTGATTTCTGAAATACAATTAAAAATATTTCTTCTCACTCCTTGATTCGTTGCCTCTCCAATTAAAGAAAATGAATCTGGGAATCTTTTGGTGAAATCGGCTACAATATTATTTGTCTCATCCTGCGAGCCATCATCGGCTACAATAATTTGAAGCTTGAAATCAATTTCTTGATTCAAGATACTTTCAAGTGCTTTTGCTATGAATCGTTCGTGATTATATGTCAGTACAACAACTGTTACCTTAATTGACATTAACTCCCTTTAATCATTTGCAGCACTTGCTCCGGAACATGCACAGCAATTCCACCTTTGTTTAGTTGTCTGTTTCCTACAAAAGAATTACGACCATGAAGAACTCGTCTGTCTTGAAAAAAAACGCCTTCACCTGGTGCAAGTTTTAGTTCAGTCAACTCACCACTTTTCTCGATATAGTTATCTACAAAATCTTTAAAATCTTCAATTAGTGATTGATTAATTGTGTCTCCAAGCCCACGATAATAATTCCAGTTTACTTTCCATCCGAGTGCATCCTTCTGAAGAATAAAATCATCGTTATGAGCAAATGGATTGTCCTTTCTTCCGAAATGGACTTTTTGTTTTTGAATATGCTCAAATAATGAACTATTTACTGATTTTAAAATCGGAACGACTTTATCAATATCAATAAAAGTGGTAGCCCCTCCAAACTCTGCTTGTGTTACACAATAAAAAAAGGCTGCATAGATTTCAAATGAAAAATACCCGTAATCGGTGTGTAATGGCTGCGATTTATTACTGGTCTTGTATGCATAATCCGAATTTTCCGGTTCATACTTAATTTCTGTCCACTTGTTGACGTCAATAGCACCTGTGATTGGGTCTTCTTCGTAAATCAAAGGTATTCCACATTGTCCTGATAAATCTCGAAAATACGCATCAACGTCGACCTCAGTATTTTTTAAAACATGAACTACCTTGTGATTTGCAAAAACACTCTCAAATGGCGACTGATTAAAACTATACTCTGCAAAGAACTTCATACCTATATAATTTTTGAATTGTCAGGGATATCGGTGTCAATTATTTTTCCTATTCCGATTCTAACCTTTTTACCAATTTTTACACCCGGTAAAATAACAGAATTACAACCGATATACGAATAATCTCCAATTTCTGCATTTCCTAAAACACGTGAACCAGGACCAAAAGAAACATATTTTCCAATTACTGCATCATGCCCGATAATTGTACCACAATTAAAAAATGTTCCTTCACCAACTGATACATTACTGCTGATAACCACGTCAGGTTGAATGATACACCCCTGGGCAATTTGTGTGAATTCACTGACATGCTCATGCAAGGCTAACAATGTCGTAAGTACTCCGCCCCACTCTCTAAATTTGTTATTCATTCGCTCTCTAACCAACGGATTTGCAATGGCAGAATTGAACCGATTATCTACTGATTGAAAATAGTCTTTAACCGCTTCCTCGTTATGAAGAACTTTATATCGATTAACAAATAAATCTTCCGTCGATTTATCATTGTAAAAGTGATAATCTACATGACGATAATCCCTGGCTAAGCTGCCAACGATATCTTTTGCTAAACCTCCTGTACCAATTATTATCATATCTATTTAGTAATTTTTTTAATGACAGATTGTACATAGTCACTCTTTGCAATCTCTGCTATTTTTCTCTTGTTCAAAAAGCGATACAAAAATGGTAGCGGTTTATAGTAGTCAATAATTAACACCGTTCTATTTGAATTACTGTTATTTACTAATTCATGTTCAAATGTGTCATCAAATATAAAGATTTCTTTCTCTTTTAGTTGAACCGTTTTATCCTCAACTCTTAAGGAACATTTCTCTGGCTCAGTAATATCAATTCCAATTTGCAATCTTAGCACTCCATGATTATTTCCCGTGTGTGCGGGAATGTGTTTCCCTGATTCTGTTGTAGACAGCATAACCAAGGTTATTTCATCTAAATTATTTTGAATGAGCTTTGCAGTCTCAGGAAAATGCATTAGTTCTTTTTCATTTAAAAATGAATATCCGTATAAAAAAAGTGCCTTCCATTTCTTGTCTTCATTCAACAGCTCCTGATCTTTTGATAATTCATCAATGAACACTCCTTCACCAATTTTTTCCTTATACTGTTTCCATTCCATCTGAATGTTTTCTACTTCATTCAAAAAGAAACCACACCAAACGGGCATATCAAACCCATGTGGTTTGCGCATTTTCGCCAATTTTTTCGATAATAATTGATCCAAAATACGTAACATGGTTTTTAATTTTTCAGCTGTTTTGCATGGTTGATAAACAATGGAATATTATCCGAGAGATATTTTTGTGTTAGCGAAAACTCTTCATCATCGAAAACTTCATAGGCATATTTTCCGTTGTAAAAATCTTGTTTTGGATCAGGCCCTGAAAAATGATCGGCATCTACTTTAAAACCTAAAATTTTATTCTCTAAGACAGCACTCTCTCTATGGAAATTATAAAGCTGCGCATTTTTCGAAACGATTACTGCTTCCACGGCAATTCTATCTTTCGGAAGCCAATTGTTCGAAGAACCATGAATAATGTTTCGATGAAAAAGAACAATTTCTCCTGCTTTAACCTTAATCGGAATTAGGTGTTTTCTTAGCTTTCTCAATAGATTGCCTTCAATGTAATTGTATCCAAATTGACGAAAATGATTTTCATTAATATGGCTGCCCGGAAACATCCACATACAACCATTTAAACGATAAGAATCTACCAAGGGCATCCATGCATTAAGCGAAATGTTTTCCCGTTCATCGACAATTGAACTGTCTTGATGCCAAATACTACTTTTTCTGCCAAAAGGTTTTACTAAATGTGAAACAGGTAATATATCAACAGTTGACATGTCCGCTATCGACTTTAAAGGTGGCACAAGGTATTTGTCAACGATTCGACTCGATTCTGATTTGATTTCGTAGGAAGCATTTATCAAATTAAATAACTCTCCCTTCGGCAAATTTTTCTTAATTTCTTTAATGAATTCTTCCGTTTCCTCGGTCAGTGACTTTAATTCGTCAGAAGGAATAATGCAAAGCTTAGTATACCCTAAATATTTTAATTCATTAAAATTTTTCTCGCTTAGGAAATGAAGTGCATCTTCCTTCATAGTGTAGGCCGTTTAGGGTAAAAATGTGTGCGTAATTTCAAAACAAAAACTACCGTGAAAACGATAGGCTTATTTTTTGACTAATTTATCAAAAAAATTCAACCCAACCAAATCGACTTTTGATATTAAATCGTGCGTGTTTTCGGTATAATACCCTATCCAATCTGGTGATTTTCTATTGGGGGAAACGTTCTCTTTTTTTGCCTCATATAAGAAGTTTATGTCTTCTGTTGAATAGTACTTTTGCAAATAGGAATGCAGCTCATTATTTAACTCGCTGTATGCCAAAAACGTAATTTCCTCTCCAATCATGAAATCTTCTGGGACAATGTTGTCTTGCTTTCCCATTTTTGAATATACTTCCATCGGTTCTTTACTATATAATAGTATAAACAAAAGAGTATATAGTCCTATTCCTTTAATCGGATTTTGTCCAGTAATCGTTTTAAATATCTTCTGGGTATAATAGAAGTCCAAAAATTTCAAAAAATCTGGAAAATTCAAATCTGGAAATGAAGGAAGAAGCGCCAATAATTCAGCGTCATTAAGTGTTCTCTCATTGATCCATTTTTTAGTTTCATAATAGGACACATAAAAATCAAATGGATTACGAATGGTTGTGAAAATAGGTTTTGTTAGATGTTCACGTGGAATTTGAGAGTAACCATTGTGATTATGCCTTTCATCAACTACGCCTTCAAAAATATCGTGAACTCTATAGTCGATATAGAATGGCTTCTTAGATACCAATTTTTTAAGAGCGTTTTTACTTTCGTAAGCTGGAATAATTTTTTCATCATATAATTGCTCTAGTATTTTCGTGACAAATGTGCCTCCAGCCTTCGGAAAATGAATATACACCAGTTTATCTGTAATTATCATAACTCTTCTATTTTCCAATCCAAAAATGGACGAACCGGTCCAAAAGAATTGTTCAACCAATAATCATTTTTAAAACTCCCAGAGTTAATGTCAATTTCTCCAGCATTTACAATGCTAAAAAGGATTTTATCATCAGCACTAATACCCACAATATCAAATGTAAAAGTCCCTTTGTTAAAGTAGAATTTGGGAATGACAGCAGTTAGATTCACTATATCACACTTGACGACTTCTTCATGTAGCTGATTTGGATAACTCGTTACAAAAACAACATTTCCAATAAAGTCTCGAACTCGAATTGCAATTTTAACTTGCTCGTCGCTCTGTCTAACTAAATTTATCCGAACAGAAATAGAGTCTTCAATACTTGCAGTGGTCACCGCAATGTTATCCACAAGAAATGAAAGATTGATTGACTTAAAATATGCGTTGGAATTTGTTAAAGAGTTCGCTTTTTGTTGGAAACTATAATGTTTAAGTCGATGAATCATATCAGAAGGTAAACCTTCTGATTCCAGCTTGCCTGAATTAATTAAGAAGCATTTTTCTGAAAAATTTACAATCTCATGAAAGTTATGGGAAACCAATACGACGGTAGCGTTTCTGTTTAATAACTTTTGATGAAAAAATTCAGTGACCTTCACACGAAAGGAATCGTCTCCCACGCCTAGCACTTCGTCGAACAAATAAACATCAAAACTCATATGAACAACTATACTGAAGGCCAAACGCAAATACATTCCGTTTGAATAATTTTTTACCGGCTCGTCAATAAACTGTTTAATACCACTAAAATCAACAATTTCATCAAATCTTTCTTGAATTTCCTTTTTAGAAAAACCGTGAATTTGTCCATTTAAAAAAACATTTTCGCGTCCACTCAATTCAGGATGAAATCCAGCACCTATATCTAAAATACTAGCAACTTTTCCTTTAATGGTCACTTTTCCTGATGTAGGTGCAGTAACACCAGCAAGTATTTTTAATAGGGTGCTTTTTCCACTTCCATTCGAACCAATAATACCAATACTCTCACCCTTGTTGATCTCAAATGATACGTTGTTCAAAGCTGTATATTCATTCACAGAATTTCCATTAACATCAGTATGAGGCCGACGTAACAAATAGATTTTTGACAAATTTTCAACTTTTATAGCAATATCATCGCTCATGCGTTTCAGTATTATAATTGTTTGTCCGAATTACCTTTCTTTTTAAAAAGGGGTTCACAGAAAAAATAGAAGGCAAGCAAGTACGAGATAAATAATGAAATCAATAAATTAATTGACTGACCTTCCTCTGCTTTTAAATCAACCCCGTAGAGTATAAATATATAAATAGTGTAAATCAATAATGCCAGTAGAATATAAAATTTCTTGTAATTAGCGATGTTGTACTTTTCTCCTATTTCACACATCCTTCTAATCGTAGATGAATCCGACCATCTAATAATGAAGACCAAATAAAGCAAAGGATAGAATCCGAACGAAATATTCAATAAAAAATAAACGCCTACATGGAATGTGGCTATTAAAAACATTGATATTCTAAAATATTTCGGGTAAAACAATAATAACAATGGCGCTATTTCAATAGTTACGATAGTCCAGTCAATTATTTCCCAAATTATCCTTGAATGAACCTGTTCTATAAAAAATGAAGTAAGAAGATTATACCGATCTAAAAACTCGGCATTAGCACACATTAAATAACGTGTTGCCTGATAATTAATATCTAACCAACCGCCTATTAATTTGGAAAAGCCACTCGTAAAAAACGCAAATGAAATAATTAGTGCATAAAAAGGAACAACATTGAAGTCTCTTTTCTTAATATGCAGTTTCCTTTTATTTAAAAATTCATCAAAGGAAAATTTTGCTCCCCACCCTGAGAAAGCAAATATCAAAGCCGTAAAAGGTACCAAGTGAGAGTGGCTAATTTTTCCAAACGAATTAAGAAAGCTTGAATTAACAATCAATAATAACCCAAATAATAGCGATGTATATCGGGTTTTATAACCCATCAATACAAAAATGGCTAATACGGGTAATACAAGATTAACACCATGCAAAAAATAAACATTCGGGAACGAGTCAAACAATGAGCCAAAACTAGGCGGAGGGTTGTAAAAAAAAGATGGAAAACTTGCCATCCAATCAAATCGATATATTCCACCAAAAGTAAACAGATAAAACGTAGCGAATAGAATTCTAAACAGAGCCAAATGTTCTACTGATAAGGGATTTCGATTAATCCAATTGTTGAATTGAGCGTTTATTTTCATCAAAAAAGAATCGTTTGTGTTTTGGTTCTAACCTCTTTCTCAAGATGCATTTTTTTATGAAAAGAATACGTTTGATCAATTTTTATAATGTCTATAGATTTTATGTTTTTGACATTTAACAGTTTAGTTAACTTTAATTTTAGCCAATCACGATATGATTTGTCGGCTTCCTTTGGGTTCAAAAAAGTCAATGAAACTTTATCCTTATGTGGACGACTACCAACAAAATCATCCAACAAATCCTTCGTGTTCACTCGATACTCCTTTTGGTTTAAATCAACAACAATGATTTCGGCTCTTGTATTCTTGACCGTAGAGCTATATTGTCCTCCATCGAACAAAGGCATCATTACAGCTGGATAGAATTCTGGATAGAACTTACAATAAACAAATTGCGTAATCAAAATGATAAAAGAAAATATATAAAAGGATCTTGCATTTATGTCAAGCCTCCTGATTTTATCAAAATTCACAAAAACAACTATCAATATATTGACGGCTATCAGAACATATACCAAATAATGAACAATTAGGTACAATGCATTTCCGAAATAGGGGTACCATAAAAGAAAATCACTTTGACTTGCACTTTTCCACCAAACGGGTGTTAGAATTAAGCCCAGAATAATCACAAATGTAAGTACAAGCAATAGTCTGGTTAGTATTTTTTTCTTTTGAGTCACAATTCCTATTTAGGCTAATTAAATTACATCTGAAAATCGACTTTCTCTTTTACTATATAGATAGCTTCCTCCTAAAAACAGCAAAAACACAATTAAAAAATTCACTGCCCAAATCCATTTCATTTCGCCAAAATCAAATAAAGACCAACGCCACATCTGGACGACATTCGTCATAGGGTTTAAATCTAGTAAATAACGATATTGTTCAGGTAGTAAGTCACTACTGAAAAACACAGGAGAAAACCATATTCCGAAAGTCAACAAATAAGGAATTAAATGAAATAAATCTCTCTTCCTATACGCTAAAGCCGAAATCCAAAAAATAAGGCATAAAGCACACATCATATTATAAAATAGAACAATTGGAAGAAAAACAATTTTCCATGAAATGGATTGTCCGAAATAAATCAACAAGGGAATTAGCAATAATAAACTAAACCCTAAATCAACCAAGCCAAGAATCATTTTTGAAAGAGGGATTATACTCTTTGGAAAATAAATTTTCTTAATTATATGAGCAGACTCTTGCAGTCCCATTGTTCCCGCATTTACCGAATATGCAAAAAAATTCCATCCAAGCAATCCACTTAAAACATAAATAGGAAAAGCAATTCCGTCCGACTTCCAATCCAATAGAAAGCCAAAGAAAAAAGTGAAAATGACCAAAGCCGTTAGTGGCTGCAAAAATGTCCATCCAAGACCAATAACGGTCTGGGAGTATTTTACCTTCAAATCGCGTTTTGCGAAAACCCAAATAAGTGCTCGATAATCCCAAATCTTCTTAAAGTAAGCAGGTAAAAGGTCGGATTTTGAAGTGTAAACAGTTATTTGATCTTCTTCAGTCTTCATAATACTTGCGAATTATTTCAATGATATAATCGACATCATCAGAAGTTAGTTCATCATGCATCGGCAGTCTCAATAATTGTTCAGAAGCTTTTTGAGTTTCATCTGAACCAATAAACCTACCTATTTTGATTCCTTGTTTAGCGGAGTGCAATGGAATATAATGAAACATCGACTCAACTCCATTTACCTTTAAAAAAGAAGATAAATTCTGACGGTCCTTTTCACTTTTTTCTATCACATAAAATTCATGTATGTTACTGTCAACCAGTAATTCATTCATAATTGAAATATGACCTTTTTCGCTTAATGATTTCAAACCTGAAAAATAGTGTTTCGAAATACTCTTTCGCTTTTCAATGATTTCATCTAGAATTAGCAGTTGTTCATATAAAAATGCAGCGTTCAATTCATTCATCTGATACTTCGAACCCACGTCCACCCATTCATAATAAGGAACAACCCCTTTTGTGAAGTCCGCTCTATTCGTTCCTATATGATAAATATTATTCGCTCGAATTTTATACTTCTCATTATTTACAATCAATAAGCCGCCTTGTATTGCAGAAACTTGCTTCGTTACATCAAAACTTATAACTCCAAAGTCACCTATTCCACCTAACTGCTTTCCCTCAAATGTATTTCCAAATGCCATTGCTGCATCTTCAACTAAAATCAGGGAATGCTTTTGACAAATTAGTTTTAGTCGATTTAAATCGCAGGAATGTCCAGCATAATGAACCGCTACAATTGCCTTTGTTTTAGATGTAATTGCTTGCTCTACTATATCAAGATTTAGGTTTAGCCCACCTGGCTCGATGTCTACAAAAACAGGTGTGGCACCTCTTGATGCAAAAGCATTGACCGTTGAAACAAATGTATAGGAAGGAAGAATAATTTCATCTCCTTCTTTAATATCCAATAAATGAGCAATAATCTCCAATGCTCCAGTTGCTGAATGAGTTAATAATAACTGAGCATTTGGAAAGTGGGGCTGTAACTCTTTGATGCATAAATTCGAAAAGTGCTTCCCACGAATCAAATCATAGTCTGAGAATAAATGCTCAACATGTTTGAGATAATTTTTAGATTTACCAATATTATTAAATAAAATCTTTTTCATTGATTAGAGTAGCGCATATAGTCAATCCTGTAAAGGTAAAGGAAAATTCCGATTTATTTACGGGTCAACCGATTACGTTTGCAAGTATTTTGAATGCTAAACAGCAATCAAAAATGAATGCGCTGATTTCCCTTTACACCACTCAATATGAGGAAGATCGCTCAATTATTCCTGCCGGATTTAACATACTCTCGAATCTAGAACGCTCAGTATTGGACGTGAACAAAAAATTACAAGGGAAAAAGCTTCCATTAATTGGTGACATTCTTTCCAAACTAAAAGACGCAGAAGCTTCTGATTATATCATCTTTACTAATATGGACATTGCATTAATGCCCCATTTTTACGATGCTGTTTTTGCGTATTTAGAAAAAGGACATGACGCCTTGGTGATTAACCGCAGAAGACTTTCACATACCTATTCAACAGTTGAAGAACTGCCTTTAATGTATTCGGACATGGGAAAATCTCATCCCGGATTTGATTGTTTTGTTTTCAAAACTGAACTGCTCGAAAAGTTTATTTTGGACGATATCTGCGTAGGAATTTCATTTTTAGAAGCGACACTGGTTCACAATATTTTTTCATTTGCCGAAAACCCGCTTTACATTCCGGATGCCCATCTTACTTTTCACATTGGAATGGATGTACTTGTTCCTAGAAACAATGCTTTTTACCATCACAATAGACGTTGCTTTTTCGATAAAATACAGCCTCAATTAAAGCCACACTTTGAACTAAAGAAATTCCCGTACAACAGTTTGCCAATGCCCAAAAGAGCATTAAAATGGATACTGAATCCGAGTCTTTTTACTCGTAATTATTTGCAATTAGAAGGGAGAAATTTATTTCAACGCACCAAAGCACGTTTGGATGAAATCCGTTGGAGAATATTACAACGTTAGTCCATCCGTCTTTTAAGAAAAGGCATTTTCAATTCGTAATTATCCTTTTCTAAGCTCCACTGAGAAAAATCATTAGTTAACTTTCGTTTTTCTTGAAATCCTAATAACTTGTTATAATCTTGAGCCTGAATATTATCATTTTTAACCTTTGCAAACAATTCCTTCAATCCTAATTCTTTAAATGCAAATTCCAATAGTAAAAGTGAGGCGGAAAAAGCCAAACCAGTACCTCGATAATCCTTTTCGGCAATAAACATTCCTGATTCAGCTGTTCGTAAAGACTTATTAAGATCACCAAGATGAATCATTCCAATTGGATTGTTGTTTGTGTATATGATAAAGTAGTAATTAATCTCCTTTGACAAGTTCTCGAACCAATGCTTTTGCGCTTCTTCTGAAATAATTTCTTGATACTCCATGAATTGAGTCACATCGCTGCTATTCCTCCATTTTCGAAGGATTTCCAATGTCGATTCATCCAGTAATCGCAATTCAATATTTTTCGATGAAAGAATCATTTTGTTAAAACAACAACCTCATCCAAACGCTTTTGACTAATCCATATTTTTCGGATGAATTCACCAATAACCCCTAACGAAAGCATAATTAATCCTGTCGAGAAAAATATTGCAACAATGATGGAGGTATATCCCAATGGGGCATTATATACCATTTTGATATAAATAAAATAAACTCCTATCACAAAGAAAACGAATGACATCAGCAATCCAAATCGTGTAATCAACTTCAACGGAATGGAAGAATGAAACAATATCATTGTCAGCGCCATTTGAAAAAGTTTAAAATTCGAGTAACTCGATTTCCCTTCTGCTCTATTGCCATGCTCTACTTCGATACTTTTTATTCTTCCAGCATTTTTTATAAGCATTTCCTCTAAGAAATAAACTGGAGTAATATCTCTTTTAAATCCTTTAATTACCGACGAGTTCATCACTCGAAAGGAAGATGTTTCGTTATAATTTACACCGTCGATGTGCATTATTCTCTTCAGCATCCAACTAGCAAAATTTCGAAATGCTGAATGCTTTTTCTTTTGATAAACACCGTATACTAAATCGGAATTATTATCTTCCAAAGAATGAAATAATTGATCAATTAAATGCGGTGCATGTTGCAAATCATCATCAATAGTTGCTACAAATTCTGCAGTGGAATAATGGAATCCAACCGCGGTAGCTGTATATTGACCATAATTTTGCGCAAGTCTAAAAGTGGAATAATTCAACTTCGTATGCTTTAACAATTCAATTAAAACTTCAAAACTTCCATCCTTTCCGCCATCTTCAACAAAAATATAGTTGACGGATAATGATGATTTCTTCTCCCATTCCACCAATGCCTCAATCAAAGAATTCAAAGAACCCTCTGATTTATAAACAGGAATAACAACATCGATTTTTTGCATACTAATTCAATTCTATTTCTTCAGGTGGTTCACAAATTTCTGGATTAAAGTTAATCATTGCGGAAGCAATTGAAAACCCAACTCCAAACCCAGATATTAATATCCATTTTGATTTTACCGATAAATCATTCCAAGCTGTCCCTAGCGTCAATGGAATACTAGCAGAGGCCGTATTTCCATATTCGTATAATGACGAAATCAGTTTAGAAGAATCTAATCCCGCTTTTTTCGCAATTGAATCATTTATTAATTTATTCGCTTGATGAAAAACAAATGCATCCATTCCATCGATTGATTTTTTAGAATAATCTACAAGTTTCTGAATATTGGTTGGAACATGAGAAACTGAATAATTAAACACATCAATTCCATTCAACCTCATAAACGAGTCTCCGTTTTTACCTGGCTCAGTGCGTATAGCATTCTGACCCTTCCCCATTGTTTCAAGGTTAAAGTATCCAGAAATAGATTCATCACCCGTTTTTTCAATCCCAATAACGGATACAGCATCTGAAAATATCGGTCGAACTGAACGATCGGCAGAATCAATTAGGCTGGTTGAAATATCTCCGCAGCACAAAATTGCTCGGGCTCCTGATTTATCAATACCCACTAACAATTGACTTATCGTATGTAATCCATAGACAAAACCAGAACAACCTGAATTAATATCATAACATAAAACATGTGATTCAAAATCTAGATCACCATGAATTTGACAGGCAACAGAAGGAATTGCAACTTTTGGTGTTTGAGTAACGCAAATCAAAATATCAATTGATTCCTTCTCCCATTTCAATTGATTCAACAGTTTCTCTACGCCAACGTTGAAATAATCTTTTACGCTAATTTTATCATTTGGGTTTACCCTGCGATAACGAATCCCTGTATGTTTGATAAGAGATGTTCTTTCTTCCTCTGAAAGTAAATCCAATGATTGATTATCCTCAGAATTCTTTGGAACCAAATTAATGATTCCCTTTACCTGAATTCCTATTGATTTGGATAGCGCCATTTTATTTGCTCAGAATCAGTTGGTAAATATCTTCAAGATGTTTGCATCCAGCTAGGTCTGATGAAGAAAGCATAACCCCTTCTTCTTCATTTATTCTTGCGATAAAAAGTAAAGCGTGTAATGATGACCATGCTTCCATGTTCCTAAATTCAATATCTCCGCTCACTTCAGAGATAGATAAATTGAATTCTTCAGATATAATTTCCTTAAATCGATCGAAGTTCATAATGGTAGCAAATTAGTCAATTTAGGTAAAAATAGAACTTTTTTTTGATTCTCAGACCTTAAGATAACCGTGATAAAGCAAAAAAGACGATCTAAACTAGACCGTCTTTTTTACTGTGGTGATACTCGGGTTCCCTGTCTGCCGACAGGCAGGGAACCATTCAATGTTGACGTAATACTCGTTGCTTTTCTTCTGTTCGTTTCAATTGTTTTTCACGCGTACGGGCTTCAAGCCTTTCAAATGGCCCTTCTCGATAAACCAGTACCCATGGAATATGTCCTTTTGTGAATTTAGACTTGCCCGCATTGTGTTCTTTAATCCTGGATTCAACATTTGTTGTCATACCAGTATATAAAAGACCTGATTTAATACTTTTTAATAAATAAACGTAAAACATACCAATTAAGATACAAAAAAAAGCGTTGAGAAATCTCAACGCTTTTACTGTGGTGATACTCGGGTTCGAACCAAGGACACATGGATTTTCAGTCCATTGCTCTACCAACTGAGCTATATCACCAACTTAAATTGTGGGGGCAAAGATATAAACTTCTTTTTATATCCAACTGTATTCGTATATTTTTTTTCTTCTATTATCTTTGTTCATATGGATAATGACAAAAAAGTAATCGCAATTGATGCTGGAAACACTTCTGTAAAAGCGGGTTACTTTAACAATGATTGTTTAATTGAGGTTCGACGATTTTCTTTGAAGGAGATAGATAAGCTTTCAATTTGGGTAAATTCTATCGGAAATCCTGAAACGGTAATGTCATCCGTTCTGTCTAAAATAGAAACAAAGGTAATTTTAGACTTGTTTAAAAATTGCTTTTTAATATCAAATGAAACCAAATTTCCGTTTGACATTAATTACTCTAGTGCTAAAACATTAGGAATTGACCGAATCTGCAATGCAGCCTATCTTTTTGTTCATTCCAAAACTCCCTTCGCTGCTTGTATTGATATTGGAACATGTCTTAAATTTGATTTAATTCATAAAACTAAGGGCTATTTAGGCGGTTCCATTTCTCCTGGAATTGATTTGCGTTACAAATCCTTAAACGATTACACAGGAAATCTTCCCTTACTTTCAAATAAAACTATTCCTAAACTCGTTGGTACATCAACTGAACTAAGTATTACTTCGGGAGTATTGAACGGAATGAAGCATGAAATAATCAGTATGATAGAGCAATATCGAATGGAATTTTTAGACTTAACTTTTTTTATGACCGGTGGAGATACTTCTTTCTTTGATTTCGAGTCAAAAAATGACATCTTTGCAGACGAAAATTTAACCGTCAAAGGGTTATATGAAATATTTAAGCATAATGCGTAATCTATCCATCTTATTTATCACGTTGTTTACAGCGCTTTTCGCGAGCGCACAAAACACGTCAAATTCACCATACAGCTCTTTTGGTTTGGGAGAGTTAGGCGGAATGGATCATGCACTTTTTTCTAGTTTAGGAAATACAAATATTACGCTTTCAGATTCTACTGTACTTAATTTTTACAATCCTTCATCCTATAGCACTATTGGAAAGGGACAACCTATTTTTTCTTTAGGTATATCTTCTCGCTTATCCACTTTTTCAGAAAATGGTGTAGATTCAAAAAGTAATATTGCAGGAGTTCAACATTTCGCGATTGGCTTTTCTTTTGCAAAACGATTTGGATTGGCCTTTGGCTTAAAACCATACAGCCGGCGTGGATATGACTTTAGCACAAGTACCGTTGTAAGTGGTGATTCTATAAAGCACTTTTACTCAGGAACTGGCGGTGTAAACGAGGTCTTTCTTGGTTTGTCGGCTATGGTATTAGATTTCAAAGGCGCTCAATTGTCTATCGGCGGGAACCTTGGATACCTTTTCGGAAAAGTTACAAACACGCGTAAAAGTGGCTTAGTCACTAGTGGTTCTTCGATTTACAGTGGGGGAGCCAATCAACAGGAGTTAAAAGTCAACTCCTTTCATTATGAAATAGGTTTAAACTACGCACAACGAATTAATGAAAATCATTCGATTGCCGTTTCTGCCACATACGATCCTTTTCAAAAAATTAAAGGCTCCTATGAAGAAGGGCAGTATTTTACTTCTGACATCAATAACCTAGAGGCATATGATACGCTCACATTTAACGATACAGCAAGCGGAAATGTAACGACCATCCCCACATACACTGTTGGCTTAAATTACAACTTGAATTTTAAAGGAAGAAAAGGTTCTACCAATGAATTGAATTCAACCGTCGGTTTTCACTTGTCTTATAGTGGATCAGATTGGACGAAATTCGAAAATCGTTACGACGCGAATTATACGAATACATTTTTAAATACTAGTCGATATTCTTTTGGGATTCAATACATTCCTGAAGTAGGACTATTCGCAAACAAAGCAAAAACGAAATTCATGGCTCGTATTCGCTATCGTGCTGGTACTTATTACTATACCCTTCCTTATGAAACAAATGGTGAGCAGGTCACAGACTTTGGCACAACATTTGGTTTTGGTATACCGATTGTCATTCAAAACTCACTCTCATCCATTAATCTTGGATTTGCAATTGGAAAAAGAGGGATTGGAGACGACAATGCACTTAAAGAACGTTACTATGGTATCAACTTCGGAATTTCAATAGCACCTGGAACCGACCGTTGGTTTGTAAAACGAAAATTGAATTAAAAAATAAAATAGAATAAAAATGAAACTTGAAAAACTTTTACTCGGAACATTAATTGTAGTCGGTTTTGCGTCTTACGCTCAAGAAAGCGATGAAGATAGAGAATGTACTCGTATGCGTTTTCTTGCCGGTGAAGAATTAAAAATAAAAAATTACGCAGGAGCTTCAATGTATTACCTTAAAGGTGAAAAAATTTGTGGTGGATACGATGCTGCAAATTACGGTCGTTTGATCGGTAGTTTGAGAAACGCGTTGAATTCTACCTACTACCTAAGGGGGAATGTTGTAGTTGTTGGTGAAAGGGGGAATGAAAGTGCATCCAGTTTAAAATATGATGAGAACTTCGATAATAAAACAAAGCTAGCTTATACTGATACATTGGTTGAAGTATACCAAAGAGCTGAAGATGCTGGTGTTTATGATCAAGCGGATGATTTATTGAGAGCTTCATACATTTTACAAGCTTCTAATCCAAATCGTAAAAAGGCAGATGAATTGTTTCAACGTGGAATTAAAGCGCAAGGAGTGAAAACAAACGAAGTCTATGTTTCAT
>OCVQ010000055.1_pt1 | contig 93124 bp, 92 predicted proteins | sample 1539061 | NCBI WGS metagenome assembly OCVQ01 (sample SAMEA3355526, study PRJEB22509) | marine metagenome | biome: marine; feature: river plume; material: water | place: USA | collected 2010-08-08 | depth 0.5 m | reverse complement strand
AATTACAATCACAATAAATTACGTTTTCAAGTAGAGCCCTACCTGCACTATTTTAGCAATTACATCTACTTAAAACCCACCGGAGAAACGCAACTGAGTATTCGCGGAGCCTTTCCTGTTTTTAACTACGTACAAACCGATGCATCATACGCTGGCACCGACATTACCATTAAATACCAACTAGCAACGCACTGGACCACTGAACTAGATGGAGCCTTACTTTTGGTTAAAAACCAGCGAAATCAAACGTTTATATACGGTATACCTGCTCAACGTACCACGGGTAAACTAAAATACAGTTTCGATGGGTTAAGCTTGAAAAATGCCTATTGGACTGTAAGTTCTAGTTATAATGCCAAGCAAAATAGAATTGAGACAAACGAAGATTTTGCGGACAGTCCCGCTGCATATACCCTACTGAACACCGAATTAGGTGGCCAATACCAAGACACTAGATTGCATGTTAGCCTTGGCGTTAACAATATTTTAAACACTTCCTACCGAGACTATATGAACAGATACAGATATTATGCCGATGACGTTGGAATTAGTATTTTTTTAATCCTTAATTACACCTTTTAAAACAACAAAACATGAAACAATTTAGAGCTTCAACCTTAACCTATATCGCCTTAGTTACTTTAATATTTACGTTTAACGCCTGTAAAGACCAAGTGGATACTCCTCCTAATCCAAATGAAGAAGAATTAATTACCACTGTAGAACTAACGTTTATCAATGAGAATAACTCAAGTGATGTACTTGTTTTTAAATTTGCCGATCCAGATGGTGACGGCGGAAATGCTCCTACCATAACAGACAGTATTGTGCTTGCTGCCAACAGTAGCTATGGTCTAGCCGTTCGCTTTTTAGATGAAAGTAAATCACCTGTTGAAGATATTACCACCGAAATTGTGGCAGAAGCCATCGATCATTTGATTTGTTACACCACGCCCGGAGATTTAATGATCACCATCCTTGACAAAGACTCAAACAATCTAAATCTGGGTTTGGCGGCAACAGTTAAAACCCAAGCTGTGGAAAACACCAGTCTCACCATACGATTAATGCACCAACCCAATCAAAAAAACGGCAATTGTGATAGTGGCGAAACGGATGTAGAGGTAACCTTCATAACTACTATAGAATAATTATGTTGAATTGAACTAGGAATAACCATTATTCAAGATGGCTACTCCTAGTTCTTTACGCGTTAAAACTCAGACGTATTTTTTCTACTTCGTCTGCCCATATCTTATCCCCATCACTTATATCTGCAATTACTTTAACGATTGCTAGTAGGTCTTCTATCACCTGTGAAGATTTCAATGGCCTTCTAAATTCGAGTGCTTTTGATGCCGTGAGAAGCTCAATAGCCTGAATGCGCTCCACATTTTCTATTACACGTAAACATTTAGTCGCTGCGTTTGCACCCATGCTTACGTGGTCTTCTTGTCCATTGCTACTTTCTATCGTATCTACACTACTGGGTGTACAAAATTGTTTGTTTTGACTTACAATACTCGCAGCGGTGTATTGGGCAATCATTAGTCCACTTTCCAAACCTGGATTAGCCGTAAGAAACGCAGGTAAACCTCGTTTTCCTTCTAATAATCTATAAATTCTTCGTTCGGCAATGCTACCTATTTCTGCTATGGCAATTGCCAAATAATCTAACTGCAATGCCAAGGGTTGTCCATGAAAATTACCTGCGCTTAGTATCAAATCTTCGTCAGGAAACACATTTGGATTATCTGTAACCGAGTTTATTTCTGTTTCAAAAACAGCCGCAACGTGGTCATAAGCATCCTTACTTGCTCCGTGTACTTGTGGCACACATCTAAAACTATATGGGTCTTGTACATGAATTTTATCTTGTGATAGAATTGCACTACCTTCCAAGTGTGAGAGCACTGCTTTTGCCGTTGCTAATTGCCCTTTATGAGGTCTAATCTGATGGCTAAATGCCCAAAAAGCCTCCTTGCGTCCATCGTAGGCGTCTAAGCACATAGCTGCATGCACATCGGCGCGGTCCAGGATATCTTTTGCTTTGAACAAGCATTGCAATCCATATGCTTGCATAAACTGCGTACCGTTAATCAACGCGAGACCTTCCTTAGGCCCCAAGCTTAGGCTAGATGATGGCGCTTTCTCACGTTGGTTTGCCGTATAATTCCAGATTTCTCCTTCACCTATAAGCGGCAACGCCAAATGACTGAGTGGAGCTAAATCACCGCTGGCACCCAAACTCCCTAGCTCATATACCACAGGAATAATATCCTTATTGTAAAAATCCAACAACTTTTCTACCGTAGCTAATTGAACGCCACTATGCCCATAACTTAAACTTTGTGCTTTAAGTAAGAGCATCAGTTTTACAATTTCTCTGGGGACATAAGCACCCATGCCGCACGCATGAGAGCGCAACAAATTAATTTGTAATTGCGTTAAGTCGTTCTTATCTATTTCGGTATTGCAAAGTGACCCAAAACCTGTATTTACTCCGTAAATAGGAGGACCATCTTGGCTTACTTTATTCAACAAATACGTATGGCATTTTTCTATTTTTTGTTTGGCTGAGGTAGAAAGTTCAACATGCTCACCTCCCTGGAGAATGGCACGAATATCTTCTAAGCTATGATGATCTGCTAATTGCATAAAGTGCGAAGTTAGTTTTACCCCGTTAATTAGCGACTAGCATTTTACTAAAAAATTGCAATTCAATCTCAATCTAAAATTACGAGTGAGCAGAAAACGGGCATGTTAGCCTCACATGAATTACACGCCATTCACGCAGAAGACTCTGAATAAGAAGTATTTAGGCTTATTGATTTTTACTAAGCAAAGCCAGTTTCGTAATCACGCTTTTGGTATTTTCTGGGAAATCACCTTTCATCATCCAATCATAATACCCACGATTTTCTTTAAAAACCTCCACTACTTTTTGACCAGCATACTTTCCAAAGTTAAAGTAGGCTTCTCCGTTTTCGCCTCGCTTTATTCTGCGCGCAAAATCAAAGAATTCAGATTCACCGCTAAACTCATTTAGAAAATCAATATCACCAATTATTTCAGGGTAGTAATCAACTTGTGCTTTAATTATTTCCCATGTGGCAACAGTATCTGCTTTGGCACTGTGTGCATCGGTTAGCTCTTTGTTGCAATAAACCTTATAGGCTGCCGTAAGATTTCGAGGTTCCATTCGGTGAAAAATCCGTTGCGCATCTATAAATTTTCTGTTGGTATCAAAAGCTACCCCTGCGCGGTAGAATTCTTCTGCCAATAACGGAAAATCAAACCGATTACTATTAAAACCACCAAAATCACAGTCTCCAAGGAATGTATTTAACATCTTAGAAAATTCTTGAAAAGTAGGTTTGTCTATAACATCTTTATCCCAAATGCCATGTATCGCAGAAACTTCAGGTGGAATAGGCACAGTAGGATTCAGTACTTGATGTAAGTGTTCTTCACTCCCATCCGGTTGTATTTTAATGCAGTATATTTCTACAATTCTATCATTGGCTACCTGTACTCCCGTTGTTTCCAGATCAAAAACAACCAGTGGTTTTGTCAGTTTAATGTTCACATGACAAATTTATCCTTTCAACTAACATCATTCTTAAAAGTAAGTAAAGGGTTGTCCACTAATTATATAGTGAAAACATACATCGTAACTTAGCACAACATTATCTAATCGTTTTGAGATGTCTGATATAACAGATTGACTCATAAGACGTAGATGAAGTTTCAAAAGCACTAAATGCTATAAAACAACTCTTTTTAAATAATCTCTTTACCAACAAATTAAGCATATAGGCTCATCTATACTCTTTTACAAATTATTATTGTAGCAAATACACATGAGCTACACTGCAGTACACATTAAATGCAACAAAGATTTAGAAGAAACAGTTTCGTTTTTACTTCAAGAAAACGGTTTTGATGGCACCTCTTATGAACAAGGAAACCTAATAGCTTACTGCAATTCAGGTCAATTTAATGAACTCGCACTAAGCGATATATTGAACCAATTTGGACTAAAAGCGGAACAGATAAGCGAAGAGAAAGATCAGAACTGGAATCAAGTATGGGAAGATAATTTCAAGGATGCAGACATTGGAGAACATATTCACTCACGTGCTCCATTTCATCCCGCCAAAGAGGTAAAGCACGACATAATCATATTACCCAAAATGGCTTTTGGAACAGGACATCATGAAACTACACAATTAAGCGCTATATCTCTTGAAAAATTAGACTGCGAAGGCAAGACTGTGCTGGATATGGGATGCGGAAGTGGACTATTGGCCATTTTAGCATCACAGAAAAAAGCTTCTCGCGTACTAGCCGTTGATTATGATATACATTGCGTAGAGAACACCAGAGAGAATATACAATTAAATGCGGCAGCAAACGTTGAGATATTGCAAGCAGACAGCATTGCACATCTAAACGAAACGTTTGACGTTATAGTAAGTAACATTGTTAAAAACATAAACTTAAAGCTTTTACCAGAATTTGCGCAGAAACTCCATCCGGACGGACATTTAATACTATGTGGATTTATAGATACGGATATCGACCAACTGGTGCTTGCAGCTGAAGCGCATAATTTGATACTTATTGAACAAAATATTGCAAATAATTGGCTTCAAACCCAGTTTAAATTTAAATAGACGAATGGCTAAAAAACAATTCCTAGTAACCCTACTCCTGCTTTTTTTTGAGGCTATAGCATTTGGACAACCACGTTCGTTCTCTAAAAAGCCTGAAGTTTTTATCAATGAGTTTACGGATTTCATAAAATCAGACAACACCATTGAATCGAAGGAAATTCTCAAGCAATTTACAACCAAGTGGGATTCTGGAAAATTTGTATTACCCGAGCAACGAAATATCATGGAAGTCGCTAACCTGATGCTGATGAACGAGCTGCGCATACCGACGTTCTTATTATTCACCGAAACGATGCTTTATGCCAAAGATTCTATTGACGAAGCAAAATACATCAATTGGTCTAAGGCACTTATTCCGGCTATAAAAAATGGAAATAAAACATTTCTAACGCTCCTAAACGCCTCTAAAAATTTATTTAAAGAAAATATTATTTATGCTTCTGAATCTAAAATATGGTATACCTCCACAAATAATTATCGATTTAATTTTGATAATAACAGGGTTCAAATAGCCTTTAAGGATGTGGATTTGTTTTGCCAAGCAGCCTCTGATAAGCTTAGGATATACAATACATCCGGCAGTTATTATTTGGACACCGACGAATGGCAAGGTAAAAAAGGCAAGGTAACCTGGGAACGAGCAGGATTTGGACCTAATAATATATATGCGGAAATAATAAGTAATTATGTGGTTCAGTTTAATCGCGCAGAGTTAAATGTGGATTCCGTACTTTTTATCAATAAAGATTTTTTATCAACTGGACTCTATGGTACGTTTAAAGACCGATTATCTAGCGCAAAAAATGTAGATGACGACGCACTACAAAAATCAAAATTTCCTCAATTCTCTTCTTTTAGAAAAGATCTAGAGCTAGGTTCTTACTTGGATAAGACGGTAGTTTTTACCGGAGGCTATTCCATGCAAGGAGCAGAAATTGTCGCTAATGGATCTGCGCTTTCTCCAGCAACGGTTTCGATAAAGTATAAAAATAAGATTAGAGTAACGGCCAAGTCAGAGTACTTCAGTCTTAAGGAAGGAAAAATAACTGCTCAAGAAAGTGAAGTAGTAATTTACAGCGACAGTGGAACTATTTTTCACCCTAAGCTTAACTTTAATTTGAACCTAGAAAAAAAAGTATTGGTTCTAACCAGAGGAAAAGAAGGGCTAGAAATGGCACCCTTTTTCAATACCGACCACCAAGTAGAGATGTACGTAGATCAAGTGATTTGGAGACTTGATCTGCCTAAAATTGAGTTTGATATGACTGGCGAAGAAGCCAAAGCCATTATTGAGTCTAATGATTTCTATAAGGAATTCCGCTACGAAAAAATACCACGAGGAATGCTTAAGTATCATCCTCTTAATAAAATGCGCGAATTTGTAATTAGATACCGTAAGCGCGAATTTACCTTTACAGAATACGCCCAATGGATGGAGAGTCAACCTGTTTACCTAAAAGCTCAAATTGTAGACTTGGCTGACAATGGTTACATTTTCTTTAATCCCAATACAGATACCATCAAAGTGCGTAAAAAGTTAGATCATGCCGTACTCTCCCATATGAAACTAGCAGATTACGACGTCATCAGATTCGCGTCTACTATTTCCGCTAGACCTAATGCTTACTTGGATCTTATCAGTAATAATTTAGTATTAGAAGGAGTTGGAGCATTCCGATTCAGCGATAGCCAAAACGTATACGCTTTTCCGCATGAACAGATGGTCTTTTTGAAACACAATCGAAATATGACTTTTGGTGGAAGATTAACCGGAGGTAAGTTTGATTTTTATTCAAGCCAATTTTCATTTGACTATTACGACTTTGATATAAGCTCAAATAAGATAGATTCCATGGTAATTTTCACCGAAGATTTCACAGGGAGACCTGGGCTTGTTGCCGTAAAATCTGTATTGAGAGATATAAATGGAACACTGGAAATAGATAGATCAACGAATAAATCTGGACTTCAAAATTTTCCGGAATACCCCAGATTTACCAGTAAAAAAGGGGCCTTAATTGCCTATGACAAAAAAAGCATACACGGCGGCGCTTACGATAAGGAGCGCTTTCGATTTGAAGTAGATCCATTCACCATAGAAAACATGGATAATTTTACGACATCAGAGTTAAGTTTCCCTGGTGAGTTTATAGCTGGAGGCATTTTGCCTAACTTTAGATTTGAAGCAAAAATTATGGATGATTACTCACTTGGTTTCGAAAAATCAATGACCACCTACCCCATGTATGGAGGCAAAGGTAGTGCTGACATAGCCATAAAACTAAGCGAAGAAGGATTTACAGCAAAAGGGAATATTGAATATCAAGGGGCAACTATAAGCTCCCAAGATATTGTGCTTGCGCCAGATTATACCATGGCAAATGCTGATTCATATAGTATAGATGAAAATTCACGCTACCCAAATGTATATGCTATGAATGTAATGACCAAATGGCTTCCTGCCAAGGATAGCATGTTTGTAAATACCAATGGGCATACCGTAAAAGTGTTACGTGACAAACAAGATTTTCAAGGAAATCTGATACAAACAAGCTTACAATTAGCAGGAAACGGTGTCTTATCATGGGACCAAGCTAAGCTTACCTCTGCCGACATGAAGTTTAAACCTAACGAAGTGAAAGCTAAAATATCTCAAATAGAAATAGGTGCAATATCAAGCGACAAAATAGCCTTCGCCTCCTATAATGTTGCTTCTGATGTTAATTTTACCACTAGAATTGGGGACTTTAAAGCCAACGAAACTGGAAAATTAACCGACTTCCCTTTCAATGCATATGCGAGCACCATGGATGAATATAAGTGGGACATGAATAAACAAACTATTGAGCTCAATAAAGGTCCTAAACTAGCTAAAGAAAAATCTATTTTCATAAGCAAGGACCCGGCTCAACAAGGCTTGAGATTTGAGAGTACCAAAGCCCTTTTTGACATGAAGAAAGGTATTATTTATGCAGAAAATGTACCTCATATAGACGTGGCAGACAGTAGAGTTTTTCCATATAACGAAAAAATAGAAATAAGAGAAAATGCGAATATGCAAACTTTGCAAAAAGCAAAAATGCTAGCGTCTCGCGACAATAAAAACCATGAACTTTTTGATGCAAAACTTAAAATAGCTGGAAGATATGCGCTAAGTGGCGCTGCAAGTTACAAATACAAAGACAAGCACAGAACCAATCAAGTGTTGTACTTTGATAAAATTCGTGTAGTAAGCAAAACCGATTCTTCTATAATCGCAACTGGAACGGTGGCAGACTCTTCAGGTTTTAAAGTAAGCCCTAAAATAGGTTTTAAAGGTATAACTGAATTAAGTAGTTTAAACCAGGATATCGTATTTAATGGCTATGTTAAACCGCTCCATAGTTTGACAGAATGGCCAAGTGCTTGGTTTAGGTACAACCAAAGACCTGATCCTAGTAATATTATAATTCCCGCCCGAGAAATCAAAAACGAAGACCAGCGTAAGATGTATGCCGCGGTTAGTTTAGCCAATGATAGCACCCACATCTATCCTACCATGTTTAACTTTAAACGAAGTTATGCTGACATGGATATCACTGCAGACACAGGTGTTTTTTACTATGATGAGACTTCAAATTGTTTTATTGTAGGAGACAGCATGAAACTATTTGAAGGAAGCAGAAGAGGGAGTTTCCTGTCGTTTAATGACGCAACTGGTGAGGTATACAGTGAAGGTAAACTAAACTTTGGGCTAGAAGTAGATGACAACTTCAGTGGCTTGATGGCAGGTAACCTGGTTAAGAAAAAAGCAGATTCAACCTTTACCCTAAATAGTATTCTAGCACTTAATATAAAGCTGCCCGAGGAATGCTACACCAGAATAATCGAAGTAATGAAAAACAACGGCAGTGGTAATCCCGTTGCCGATAACAGTGATGAGTTTATTTATAATGCAATGGCAGAATACTTAGATGACAAAAAACTAAATAAGGCTATTGAGAACACATCTAGTACAGGTGAAATAAAACCCCAAGGAGATTTAGATAGGAATATTTTTATCAGCAAAATGTCTATAGCTTATGTTCCCAGTAAACGCCAGTTTATTGCAACTGATCCTGTACAGATTGCTACTATAAATGGTAATCAAGTTAATAAAACCATAAACGCCAAAATAGTCATTACCAAACGAAGAAGCACTGCGCGTTACACGCTGTACTTCGAAGTAAGCAAGTATGATTGGTTCTACATCGATTACTACTTAGGTAGTGTAACCGTAGCCAGTACCGACAAAGAGTTTAATGATATTATTAAAGAAAAAGGGCCTAAAATGACAAATGGCAAGTTTAGGATAAAAACTGCCAGTCCTCGGTCTGTCGCTAATTTCTTAACCAAGTTAGATTTGGAAGACTAAAGATAGGATAGGTCTAGAATAAACCATAACACCAACGAAAATATTTAGTACCTGTTTAAAAATTAGGCTTCTTATATTTGAAAGATGAGTTTTGGTAGACATTCAAGTGCGATGAACAATTCGTTAAAAGAGAATGGACTCCTAAGAAAACGTTCAGCTAATCGCTTTAAAAAGCTAAAAGAACAATACGTAGGAAACGGAAATCAGGAAGCACACGCTACTAACCTGCTTAGCAAGGAACAAATTTTAGAAGGTAGAAGACGCGCTAGAAGCTACATTGAAGACAGAAATCGTAAAAACAGAACCATTAGCATAGTGATCCTTGTGTTAGTTTTAGCCATGATTTATTACCTGTCTGCATATTTTTTAGGTTGACTATTTATTTGAGTGGCAATAGGCCTACCTTTGCAGCCATTTAATTTAACACGTGCTTCATTTACAAAACGTATCCTTTGAGTTTGGCGGTAATTACCTTTTTAGAGACATTGACTGGTTTATAAAACCACGTGAACGTATCGGCCTGATAGGTAAGAACGGTGCAGGTAAATCTACATTGCTCAAACTCATAATGGGCAAATACGATATACGAGAGGGTTCTATCAATAAAGCAGGCGGTGTAAATCTAGGATATCTATCTCAAGATATGATTAGTGAAGATGGTAATCAAACTATCTTAGAACACGCCAAAGGTGCATTTAAAAGAGCCATGTTTTTAGGTGCTGAATTAGAAAAACTCTACACCTTGCTAGAGACCGATCCTAGTGACGAAAACATACAACGTATGGCCGACTACCAAGAGGAGTTTGATGCGCTTGACGGTTACAATATGGACAATAAAACGGCAGAAATTCTAGAAGGTCTAGGATTTAAAACCGCTGATCTTAGTCGTCCTATGCAAGAATTCTCTGGTGGATGGCGTATGCGAGTAGTATTGGCCAAAATGCTATTGGAAGAACCAGACATTATGCTCATGGATGAGCCTACCAATCACCTTGACTTACCTAGTATTGAATGGTTAGAAAACTACCTAAGCGGCTATCCTGGCAGTGTGATTATTGTATCACATGATAGAGAGTTTTTGAATAAAATGATCAACAAAACCGCTGAGTTAAGTAACAATAAGCTTTACTTATGGGATGGAAATTATGACTTTTATCTTCAAGCCAAAGTAGAGCGAGATGATCTGATTGGAAGACAAGCAGCCAACCAAGAGCAGTATATTAAGGAACAAGAAAAATTCATCAATAGATTCAAAGCAAAAGCGAGTAAAGCAAAAGCGGTGCAGTCTAGGGTGAAAATGGTCGAGAAAATAGAAAAAATTGAGGTTATTCAAGAAGATAAATCTAACCTTAAAATAGACTTTAAAGTAGGCAAGCAAAGCGGCAAGGTAGTCATGGAGCTCAATAAGATTACGCAAGGGTTTAATAACAAACTTCTATTTGATGATGTAAATCGCGAAATAGTACGTGGTGATAAAATTGCGCTAATTGGGGCTAATGGTACAGGTAAATCTACTTTTCTTAGTATTATAGCAGATGAGCTTCCTTTTACTGGGGAACGTAAGCAAGGGCACAATGTAGTTCCTTCATTTTATGCGCAGCATCAGCTAGAAAGCTTGCACATGGAATATGAGATTCTAGAAGAATTACAATACGATGCCCCACATAAAACGGACATGGAATTGCGTAGCATGCTGGGTTGTTTCTTATTTGCTGGTGATGATGTATTTAAGAAAGTAAAAGTACTAAGTGGTGGTGAAAAAGCGCGGGTTTCATTAGCTAAAACACTGGTTAGCGAAGCTAACTTCTTGTTACTGGATGAGCCTACAAATCACCTCGATATTGATAGTATAGAGATTATCATCGAAGCATTAAAGCGCTACGAAGGGACGCTCATATTTGTATCGCACAATAGATATTTCATAGAGAAATTAGCGAATAAAGTTTGGTGGATAGAAGATGAAGAGGTTAAAGAATATCCGGGCACATACCATGAGTATAATTACAAGCTCGAGCAAGATAAACTGAATCCACCCAAAGTAGAAGTGCGCAAAAAAACAAGCGTAAGCTCTTCTGAAAATAGCGTTGATAGTAAAAACACCTGGAAACAAAAAGACGAAAAAATAGAACAGGTCAAAAAGTTACAGAAACAGCTTGATGGCAAAGAAGAGCAATTGAAAAACGCTAAATCTCATGGGGCTTCCCTTGAAGCCAAGTTAGCAGAGGCTGCCAATTTAACGCCAGAAGACTTTGAGTCATTGAGTAAAGAGTATGCAGCTTCTACAGCAAGTATAAAGTCAATTACCACGGAATGTGATGCCTTACTTGAAGCCATTATGGAATTAGAAGACTAATTAACTTATGGTTATGGCATAAAAAAAAGGGTTCGTGTAGCACACGAACCCTTTTTTAGTCATTGTCTTTTTTTTAATTTAATTGGAACTATATGCGTTCACAAAATTGTGAATCGTAATAATTTTTTTCCAGATGATTACACCATATGAGAAATTAGCGCTGTTATATCCTTCGGGAATAGTTACGCTGTAAGTTTTCTCATATTTCTGCCCAGCAGTCAATCCATTTTCTGTGATTACCTCGCCCCATGCATTTGCAGAAAGTGAACCTCTCATTACATTATGGTGCTCTACGTAGCCACTTGCCCCTATTGGACCAGACTGAGGACCAGAAACTTTATCTTCTATTAGGTATGCTCCCATCACATAAACGCCTGAAGCATCAGAAAAGGCCTCTGCTTCAGCATTTATAATGAGTTTATTTCCCTCTATTTTGGCACTTAGCACTACTCCCACTGGGGCAGTCGTAAGCGTGAACGCATCTGCTGCTGCTTGAGCATCTGCTGAACTTGTCGTGTAATTTTTTCCGTTTGTAACGAAATTCGGTTTAGAACTATTAGGTGCAAATCTCGTTTGTAAACTTTGCATAGTTTCTGTGATTTCTTGATTTCTAAAAAAGCTGTTAGAGAATCCTGTACCATAATTACCCCAAGTAAGCGCTTTACCACCTTTATATCTATCAATTAAGCTGGCAAATGCCTCCCAGCCCCAATCTCCACAGTAGTAGCAGGTTTCTCCTGTTACTTTAAAAATCATTGGGACACCAGCTCTTGAAGCTTTTAGATCTACTTTATCTTCGCTATTTTCCACATAACCATCAGGCCGTCCACAGTCTTTTTTAGATACTTCTGGGTTACCTAGGCCATCGCCATCCGCATCTCGATACCATGTTTTTTCTTCACACGGCACTTCTAATGGAGCTGTTTCTGTCTTTTTACATCCTGAAATTAAACTACCTACTGCAATGAGGCAGAGTAAAAGAATACTATTTTTATGTTTCATCAAGTCAAATTTATTCAATAACTTGAATATTCAACACAAGGGCTAAAAAATATCAAAGAGATGGCAGCAACTTTTTTAAAAGTTTACGCCAAGCTTTAATGTTTGATAAAATCCTCCAAGGGACACTTCTGGTGAAAGATTGAGATGTGTTTTGTTCGACTTCCATAGTTTATTGGATACATCGACGCAATAACCAGTATGATAACCCAAGGTAAACCAACCTAAATTCAAATCAGCCATTAAGGTCGCATCCAGAGTAAAGGCATCATTCACATATTGCGTTAGCTTAGTCTCACCTAAAAACCCATCTTGTAATAGCAACGTCCCATTATAACTTTCTTCCGTATTTAATTTAAGCTTGCTATAGCCCATTCCTATACCTGGAAAAATATCTACCCAAGATTTCTCTTTTAGCATTTCCATCAGATAATAGCTAGTAGCATAAAAACCTTTTAAGCTATAAGTATTAGCAGCAATTTGTACATCTTCGGAAAACCAAAACCCTATTGCTGTTGCATTTTTAAATTTCCCATCTGTAGTTAAAAATCCGAACTCTGAAGCCGTTTTGTCCTCCGAAAACAATTCTAAGCCACCTTCATCTGAAAATCGCTGATTTAAATTACGCAAATCAAAACGCTGCAGACGTGCGCCCAAGGTTATTTTCATTTTGTCTAAATTGCTATTGTCAGCAGAAGCATTTAAATACGAATAGGCAGTTCCGCGCTCTTTTTTGGTATTTAATATCAGATAATTAAAATCGGTACCATAAGCCACATTTAGCGCAGAATCTGTTCTTATATCTACGATGTAAAGACTACTTTCGGGCATAGCATAAAAATATTTATCTAGCATTTTTTCTGCATACTTTTTGTCTGCACCAAAATCTCTATCGTCATCATACACCATAGTCAGTGTTAATACTTGATTGGCATACAAACCGCCTTTGGTGTGTTTTATTCTATTGGCTAAACTGTTAAACACAAACCAGTCGCAAGAGTTATTAGACTGCAATTCTTGTGTAGTGTGGCATCGGCCAAATTGACCAAACCAATTTCCTGGATGCAAAGATTTTTCTTCTAGAAATCTGCGGTGCATGTAGTCTTCTCTATAAATATACTCTTGTACCGTATTATTTTCCTCATATTCCTCCCACTGGTGAAGTGCATTATAATTAGATATAATGACACGCTTAAAAAGATCAAAATTAGCCCCTAAATAATCTTTAAACTTCGCTTCATTACGTAAAAAATTATGATGTAATAGTCTAAGAGAACTTCCCGTTTTAAACATAAAACCTCTACTACTTTGATTTTCTGGATCATCTTCTTTATCTAATTGAAAATCATTATAGCTCGCCAAACTGCGGAGACTTTGAACATCTACATATAGACTATCATCCATCTCTACACTTTGCGGAGGAAGAAGTCTATCTAATAATTTCACGATAGGATAAACCCCTCGTTCAATATCGATAGCAGCAAAATATAGCTTTTGAGTTTCAGGCAAGCTATCGTTAAAGTCTTTTAAATCTTTAATAACCGAACTATACTCATCGTACGCAAATTGATCTATACTAGAAAACAAGGCCGAATCACCTGTTTGCAAATACTCATTCACCAAGTAACCGTATGAAAAACCATATTCAAACATAATGTTTCGTACACCAGCTTTTGCATGCAAGTACTTTATCATTTTTAGCCAAAGACGAGCATTACTTTCTGTATAGGTATGATTTTCTCCGGTCATGAAAATACTGTACTTCCCAACCACACTATCAAGAATGTGTAAACCACTAAAACTGGTATCGTAAAGGTGCACTGTATCTACATCATTAATAGTGACATCACTTACGTGTGCAGAAGAACCTAATCCTCGAACAGCGCTGGTCGACTTTTTAGGTACAGATTCGTTGAGCGCTGCTTCCAAGGCTTCAATTGCGTCATTCACAGCCTCATCTAAAGCAACTGACGGAACAGAATCAATCAACACTTCCTTCTCTTGAGCCAAGCCTACAAAAGCCTGTAGCAAGAGTGTCACGGCTAAAAAAAGCCTCGATAATTTAACCATTTTCAGTTTTTACAAGTTGTCAAAAAAGTAATTACTTACTTTTTCATATAAGTGAACACGGTCCTTACCTCCCACGTTATGAGGATGATGTGGATACACAAAATAATCCAGCTGTACACCTTCTTTGATGGCTGTTTCTAGGTATTGCAAACTGTGTTGCCAAACCACAACGTCATCTTGTCCACCGTGTATCATAAGCAACTTTCCGTTTAAATTTTTAACATGATTTTTTAGGTTGGTAGCAGCATAACCTTCAGGATTTTCTTGCGGTGTGTCCATATATCGTTCGGTATACATAATCTCGTAAAGGCTCCAGTCTATTACCGGACCACCTGCCACGCCCACTTTAAAAACACCTGGATGACGTGTCATCATGCTTGTAGTCATAAAACCACCGTAACTCCAACCATGAATACCTAATCGATCACCATCTACCCAAGATTGTTTTTTAAGCCACTCCACTCCAGTAAGTTGATCTTCCATTTCCTTTTCACCGCAATTACGATGTATGGCACTTTCAAAAGCAAAACCTCTATCCGCACTTCCTCTTCCGTCTATACTAAATACGACATAGCCTTTTTGCGCCATGTATTGAAACCATAGATTTGCTCCACCCAACCATTTATTGGTAATTAACTGTAAATGAGGGCCATTGTACAAGTAAACTACAGCAGGATATTTTTTAGTAGAATCAAAATTGATTGGTTTAAAAACACGATAGTATAAATCTTCCCCGCTATTTCCTTTAAGTATTCCCAACTCCATAGCACCTAGTTTATAGTCTTTTAATGGATTTTCTGCAGTGTAGATTATTTCTTTCAAGTTACCCGAACCATCTAGTAAACGTATCTGTTTAGGAACCGAAGTTGATGAAAAATCATCTATAAATAACGAACAATTTGAATTAGCCGTTATATTATGAACACCCGGAGTTTGCGTAAGATTATCCATTTTACCGTTTTTCATATTCACAGCATACAAGTGTCTTTCTAGAGGTGAATCTTTTGTACCCACAATGTAGAGCTTTTTAGCGTCTGAAGACATGCCAACATACTCCGTAACAATCCATTCTCCTTTGGTAAGCTGCTTAATCAACTTACCCTCTATATCATATAAATACAGATGATTGTATCCGTCGCGCTCGCTCCACCAAATAAATTTAGAAGGGTCATTGGGTAAGAAAATCGCTGCATGTTCAGGCTCTACATATCGTTCATTGGTTTCTTCAAAAAGCGTTTTTATAAAAGCTCCTGATTTGGCATCGTACTTATTTAACCACATGTGGTTTTGAGCGCGATTTACCAAGGCAATTAATACATATTTTTCATCTGCACTCCAGCTTACATTGGTTAGGTATTGCTCTGGATCTCCTGTTGTTTTTATGGTTATCGCATCGCTTACATTACGTAAATCTTTAATTTTAACGTGCACATGATGACTCTTTGCACCAGCTGTTGGATATCTAATCATATTAGTTGTGGCAGGTGTATCAGCCAACTTGTAGAGTGGATATTGGGTCACCATTCGTTCATCCATTTCGTAATAGGCTAATAACGCATGACTTGGAGAAGGAAATAATCCTCCTGAAATCCCAAATTCTGAACGATGAACTGTTTTGCCAATCACTATACCATCAATATCCGACTTTATCTCTGCCGAATTCCCGTTAAAATCAAAAGCTAATCCTTTTTCTGTTTCAGCTACATATCCTGTTCCATCACTAAAAAGCTGAGGTGTATTCACATTAAATGTATTTTTATAAGTTAAAAGACGAATTGATTTTTTCTCTATGTGATAAGCATACCCTTGACTATTAGACATAAATTGAAATTCCTTATCGCTTATCCAATTAGCTCGTGGCAAGCTTTTTAACTTAGTGTCTTCTGCTAATGAGGCGTTTATGTCATCTAGAGAAACACTTATGTTTCTACCTTTGGTCACGCTAATTTCTTGTACCTCAATAGTTTGTCCTGACTCAGAAATAGTCAATTGCGAAAACCACTGTCCTCCAGGCAACCATTGCACGTCATACAAGCCTTTCGGGTATAACTGAAACCCTCGTATGGCATCTTGAATAGTTAAGAGTTTGTCTTGTGAAAAACCAAGTAGCGACGAGGCTAATAAAAGGCCAATAAGTATTCTTCTCATGTCCGCAAATATGTAGTTTTTAGGATTCTAATCGGTACTTTTTTGCCAATAATTAGCAAAAGGACTAAAACTAAATCTACAGTGAACGGATAGTTATAAATAGTACAACAGGCTAGGATAAGGCCGGTAAAAAAACGATTTATTTTACCCGGATTATATAATCATTTGTCCAAAAAAGCTTAGCAGAGTAGCTTAAAATTCTCCAGTTGATGATTCGTGACACAAAGCTTAATTAGCTTCCAATTTAATCGAACTCCGAAAATACCCAAATATTAAAGTACATTGTCTACCTATAAACCTAATAAATAACGCCCTTTCTTCCGAATAAATAATGACTAGCATCAATTCATAGGTAATTAATTGTTACATTCGTGTACAACAAATAATATCCAGGTACAATTAATGTCTAAATCACAAGAAACTTATTCTAAAAAAGAAAAAGAAAAAAAACGTCAAAAGAAGAAAAAAGAGAAGGATGAAAAGCGAATGGAGCGTAAAGCTTCCTCAAAAGGAGGCGGTTTAGACAACATGATTGCTTATATAGATGAGAATGGGAATATCTCTGATACGCCACCAGATCCTGACAAAAAAGTTGAATTTGAACTAGAAGATATTGTCACCTCTGTTCCAAAGCAGGAAGAGTTTGACATGGATACTTCGCGTCAAGGTAAGATCGACTTCTTTAATACCGAAAAAGGTTTTGGTTTCATCAAAGAGATTGGTACCAACGAAAGTTACTTTGTACATTACAAAGGTCTTGTAGATGATGTTGTAGAAGGTGACAAAGTAAGCTTTGAATTGGAGAAGGGCATGAAAGGCCTCAATGCAGTAAAGGTTACTAAAATCTAAACCAACTTTTATATCCAAACAAAGAAAACGCCATCTTAACTTAAGTTAAGATGGCGTTTTCTTTGTTTGTAAACGTAGTTCCTTTTTATAAAAAACTGTCACTCACAACTAGCTCTTTGGTACCGTGCGTCCACGAATAAAAACCTTCTCCAGATTTCACTCCTTTCTTACCCGCATTTACCATATTAACTAACAAAGGACAAGGTGCATATTTTGGATTACCAAAACCATCATGAAGCACGTGTAGTATTGCTAAACATACGTCTAACCCTATAAAATCAGCTAAATGCAATGGTCCCATAGGATGCGCCATTCCTAACTTCATAACCGTATCTATTTCGGTAACCTCTCCTACACCTTCATGAAGTGTCCAAATAGCTTCATTAATCATAGGCATCAAAATTCTATTGGCTATAAATCCGGGATAGTCGTTTGCCATAGCAGGCACCTTTCCTATTTTTCTACTTAAATCATCAATTATAGCAGTTACTTCTTTTGAAGTGTTATAACCATTAATAATTTCTACTAGCAACATCACGGGCACAGGATTCATAAAATGCATTCCTATTACCTTATCTGGCCTATTGGTTTGAGCAGCCAGTTCTGTAATGCTAATAGATGAAGTATTTGATGCAAGTATGCAACCTGCCGGAGCGTAGACATCCATATCTCCAAAAATTTTAAATTTCAGATCCTTGTTTTCGGTAGCTGCTTCTATCACTAATTCAGCATATTTAACACCACCTGCGATATCTGTGTGAGTGCTGATATTAGCCAAAGTAGAAGCTTTATCTTCTGCTGTAATTTTTTCTTTAGCCACCATTCTGTCTAAGTTTTTGGCAATTGTTGCCAATGCTCTGTCAAGTGCGGCTTGGTTTATATCTATTAGCGAAACCTTATAGCCGTTTTGAGCAAATACGTGGGCAATTCCATTACCCATTGTTCCTGAACCGATTACTGAAATATTTTGCATGTTAATTTTATTTATATTTTCTTGTTTAAAATTTCATAGTGAGCGTAAAACCATTATAGTACCCCATATTGTGCTTAGTAGAATAGATCTCTGGGGTTAGCTTTAAACTCAATTCTTTATTTACTTTAAATTCTTTAAGATGCGCATCAACATTGGCATCTATTGCCTGTAATGCATACAGCCCAACAAAACCTAATAATGAAATATCCCTATATCTACGATGAAAGTCCCGATCACTTTTTATAGACGCTTCAGACCGATTAGGTGCTAGATCAAGTATGCTCGTGTCTAACTTTGAGATATAAATATTCTGGTACTTATTAAGACTGTCTGTATTGTACTTAAACATGTAAATCAACCCACCAAAACCGGCATATACAACACCAGCTTTCCAGTACTTTTTATTATAAATCTGACCAGCTCCAGGGATTGACAAAGCCAATACTGTTGCTTTTTTGGGATCAGCCCATTTTATGGAATCTTTTTTCTCTTTACCAAGCAAATTAACCCTCTTTTGGTTGAAATAAGCATGATTGTATGGTATTTGAGCCGAGGTAGCGTAAACTACACTGCAAAGGATACTACCTAAAAGAAAACTCCGCAACATTGGGTGCAAAAGTAATTAAACCATTTTGCTAAGAATCTCTTCTAATTGTTCTTTAGAAGAAAAACTAATAATGATGGTTCCATTATCATTAGAACGAGACTTAAAACGTATGTCGGTATTGAATTTTTTCTCGATACTTGCTTTATCCTTAAGAAAATTCGTAAAATCAAAGTACTTAGCCGCCGCTCTGCTGTGCGTTCCTGCATCAGCAGGCGTTTCTTTTTCAGCGCGCACCAACTCTTCTACTTGACGTACAGATAAACTTCCATTTATAGCAGCTCTAAAAATAGCCAATTGATTTTCCGAGTTTTCTACATTCACAAGTGCCCTAGCGTGCCCCATCATAAGCTCGCCTTCTTTGATCGCCATTTGTATTTCATCAGGCAATTTTAATAATCTAAGGTAGTTATTAACCGTTGTTCTCTTCTTTCCTACCCTATCTCCTAATTCCTCTTGTTTGAGTCCGCACTCATCTAATAAACGCTTGTAAGATAGCGCTACCTCTATAGAGTTTAGATTTTCTCGTTGTATGTTTTCAATAAGTGCCATTTCCAGCATTTGCTGGTCGTTTGCAAGTCTAATATACGCTGGAATAGCATTCAACCCAGCAAGGATTGACGCTCTAGTTCTGCGTTCACCACTTATCAGTTCATACTTTTCATATCCTATTTTACGGACAGTGATAGGCTGTATAATTCCATGTACTTTAATAGATTCAGACAATTCCTGCAAAGCAACTTCATCAAACTCTGTACGAGGTTGAAATGGATTCGCTATAATTTGACTGATTTTAATTTCGGCAATACTATGAAGTGCCTTTGGTTCTATCCCCGTAATATCGGTATCTGCGTTTTCAAGCAACGCACTTAGCCCTCTTCCTAATACTTTCTTAGTCATTTATTGAATAATCCTTTCTTCTTCGCTAATTTTTGTCATTCCATTTTTTTGCAGAATCTCCCTTGCTAAGTTCAAATATCCCACGCTACCTACAGCTGTTGCGTCAAATTCAAGCACAGGAACTCCAAAACTTGGAGCTTCACTCAAGGTCGTATTTCTTTTGATAATAGTATCAAAAACTAATTGTTGAAAATGAAGTTTAACTTCTTCTACAACTTGATTTGATAACCTTAAACGAGAATCATGCATAGTTAGCAGGAGACCCTCTATTTCTAAATTGGTATTTATACTACGTTGAATGATTTTAATAGTGTTAAGCAGTTTACCTAATCCTTCTAACGCAAAATACTCACATTGCACCGGTATTAAAACCGAATCAGATGCACCCAGCGCATTTGTAGTAATTAATCCAAGGGATGGCGAACAGTCAATAATTATAAAATCATAGTTATCTCTGATTTTAGCAAATAGCTTAGACATGATTCTTTCCCTATTTGGTAAATCAATCATTTCTATTTCCGCACCAACCAAATCAATATTTGCCGGAAGAAGTTTTAAATACTCGTATTTGGTATCTAAAATAGCATCCAATGGATCCATATCTTGCACCATCAGTTCATATAAACCTAATCTTATATTTTTAGGGTCAAAACCTAGATGAGAGGTAGTGTTGGCTTGCGGATCAGCATCAACAAGCAAGACTTTATTTTCTAAGATAGCGAGGCTGTGAGCTAGGTTAGTGGCTGTAGTAGTCTTACCTACTCCACCTTTTTGGTTTGCAACGCAAATAATTTTAGACATGATTTAAATTATAATTGAAAGGTTTGGTTTATTAAAGGAAGCGTGAGTTGCAGCTGTTCACTTTCAAAATGATCCAGTGCTTCACTGTGGTTTATTTCTATGGGTAAAAACGTATCAAAATGCATTCCTACCACTTTTTTGCATTGAACTAACTTTGCCGCTCGAGCTGCATCTTTTATCCCCATGGTAAAATTATCACCTATGGGTAAAAAAGCAAAATCTAGCTTACTATAAAGTGGAATAAGTTGCATATCTAAGGTGAGCGCCGTATCTCCAGCGTAATAAAAAGAAGCTTCACTACTTTTAACTACAAAACCCGCTGCGTTACCTGCATATGACCCATCCGGAAATGAACTACTATGTTCTGCTTTTACCATTTGAACAGTACAAAAACCTAAGTTTACTGTTCCACCAATATTCATCGGAATACAATTTGTAATACCTTGATTAACAAGCCACTCGGTCACTTCATATGCTCCCAGTACTTGTGCATTGCTTTGCTTTGCAATACTAACCGCATCAGCAACATGGTCACCGTGGCCATGAGATATGCAGATGACATCTGGCTTAATTGTGGAAACATCGACCATATTAGCCTTGGGATTTGGCGTAATAAATGGATCAAACAGTATATTTTTACCCCCTATTAGTATAGAGAAGCAAGAATGTCCGTAATAAGTAATCTGTGGTCGCACCGTTATCAATCTTTAAAATTCAAATCTACTCCGATTCTGCGCGGTGTAATTAACAGGTTTTTCATAGTTATTCACATCGGATTTATGTTGATTTCTTGTCACACTTCTCCCGAAACTAAAAAATATCAGATAATTCGCTTCAATAGCCCTACGGGAATCACCTCTTTAGATCCTGCATTTGCGCGAACTCAAGAAAACATAAGAGCTGTAAATCAGCTATTTAACGGATTACTCCAACTAGACAAGGACCTAAACATAGCACCGGCTATAGCAAAAAAATGGTCTATTTCTAACGACTCCAAAACATATACTTTCACACTCCGAAATGATGTACTTTTCCACAACGACCCTATTTTTAAGGGCTTAAAAAGAGCGGTCAAAGCTGATGATTTTGTTTACACATTCAGTAGGTTAATAAACCCCAAAACAGCATCAGATGGAGCTTGGATCTTTAATGGCATTATAGCCGAATCTAATCCATTTATTGCGTTAAACGACTCTACGCTTCAAGTAAACCTAAAGAAGCCATTTACGCCACTATTGAGTCTCCTGACTATGGCATATTGTTATGTTGTGCCAAAAGAAGCGGTAGCTTACTATGGATTAGATTTTGGTAAACACCCAGTCGGAACAGGACCCTTTGAATTTGCAAACTGGCACGATGGCATAAAACTTAACTTTCTTAAAAACGACTCTTACTTTGAGTCTAGCCCAAGTAATCCCATTCCTAAGCTTGATGCAATTTCTATCTCTTTTATTCAGAGTAAGCAAACGGAACTTCTAGAATTTTCACAAGGAAAATTAGACCTATTTACTGGCTTAGAGAGTTCTTTTAAGGATGAGATTTTAAATGCGCAAGGCTTCTTACAACCCAAGTATTTAAAAGAATTTACATTAATTAAGAGCCCATATCTAAACACAGAGTACCTGGCATTTAATGTAGAAGACAACATCTCTCCGGTACACAATCTCTACTTTCGAAAAGCAATAAGCTACGCTATAGACCGAGAAGCCATGATTACCTATTTGCGTAATAATGTTGGGCAGGCAGCAGATGGGGGTTTCTCACCCACAGGACTCCCCTCTTATCGAGAAGCAACAGAACCACTTTTCAACCCCTCTAAAGCAAAAGAATGCCTAATAAAAAGTGGAATTAAGCAGACGAAACCAATCCTCCTAACCACCACCAGAGATTATTTAGATTTGTGCATTTTGGTTCAAAAAAATTGTGCCGCTGTAGGAATTCAGCTAAAAATAGAAGTAGTCCCTTCAAGCTTACTCAAACAACAAAAATCAGTTGGCGATTTGTCATTTTTTAGAGGAAGTTGGATTGCTGATTACCCAGATGGAGAAAATTATATGGCTTGTTTTTATGGCCCAAACAAGGCACCTAACGGCCCTAACTATACACGTTATGAAAACGCTTTTTTTGATGCAAATTATGAGTTATTACTGAAAGAAACAGATCTAACAAAACGCGCCGAAATATTTACGACCTTAGAAGAAAACTTATCCCAGAATCAACCTTTTGCCTTGCTATTTTATGATGAGAGTATTTGGATTAGAAGTCAAGCTGTAAATGGGTTGATTATAAATTCGTTAAACCAAATGGACCTCAGACAAACAACATTAAATCAGCTTCCTAATTCAAAAAAATGATACCTAAAATGCTTAGAAATACCCTAGCCTTAACGATAGGAGCAGCAGTCGGCATAATTTTAAACGGGTGGCTGATAAACATAAGTGGCTCCATAATTCCACTACCTGAAGGAGTAGACCCTAATAATCTAGATTCCATCCAAACACATATACATATGTACTCCTGGAAACACTTTGTAATACCCTTTTGGGCACATGCGCTTGGTACATTTGTATCGGCTTTTATCGCCGCTAAAATCTGGCTAGGCAATACCATGATCCCAGGCTATATCTTTGGATTATTTTTTTTAATAGGTGGAATATCAATGGTCTATTTGATTAAATCACCCATTATACCATCCCTTGTAGACTTGGTATTTGCTTACCTACCAATGGGTTGGTTAGGCGCCAGATTAGCAGGTGCTAATCCATAAATCGACTCTATCCAGCTTTAAGATTTCCCGCTTTTTTAACGCCACCTTTTGCTTTGCTTTGAGCCTTCGGAGCCGGTTTAGCTACAGCCTTTTTGGGAGCTGCTTTAGCTGCTTTCTTAGTTGCATCTTTTTCACCATCTGCTTCTTCTGGCTTAGATAGATTCTCAAAATCTAACACATCTTTAAGCACAGTATACCAATTGGCTAATTTTAAGATATCCGAATTATATACTTGATCTTCATCAAAGTTCTCTACCACTTTACGAAAAAATGATTGAACTTCTTCTCCGCTACTTTTTTTGGTAACCAACTCAAGTCCACCTTTTACTTCTATATCGAGTTTCTTTAGAATTACTTCTAATTTTTCGTCTCCATCATACGTGTACATAGATATGTCACTCAAGAATGATACTTTCTGTGTCAAGCTAGTTGGGAACCTTTTACCAGATCCATCTAACGATTCTACAATTAGTCCATTTGATCTTTTGCCCACAAGTTTGTGCAAACCTGGCTTGCCTGAAACGGAAACGATATCTGATAAGTACAATGTCATTCGTGTTATTTTTCTAATTGGGTGCGAAAATATTTATTAATCTCACATAGAATGCAAGATGTACATCACATTTATAACATAAAACTTAAAATTCAGTTAATTGGTGCTTCAAAAGACCGCTTGTAGATCCCTTATTTTTGATTATTGTCATAATTGTCGATAAGATATCCTTAGACAATATTCAAAAGAAAGCATGTAGATGAAATATTTTTCAACTATGCAACGTTATAAGACTGGTAAAATTTGATTTAATTGGTTAGTTAGTAAAGGGGAAGATTAGGAAACTAGTCTTCCTTTTTTTGGGGCAGTAAATATCTTATTTTAATTATAAACTGGCTCTTAACCTAATTAGTTTAGAGAGTAAATCTTCCATCTTATGTAGAGAGAGCATGTTGGCTCCATCACTCAACGCCTTACTAGGATCTGGATGCGTTTCAATAAATAATCCGTCAACCCCTACAGCAATTGCTGCTTTAGCCAGAGGTTCTATTAAACCAGGCAATCCTCCTGTTATTCCACTACCATTATTAGGTTGTTGCAACGAATGAGTACAGTCCATAATTACTTTATATCCCATTTCTTTCATCCAAATAAGATTACGATAATCTACGATCATATCGCCATATCCAAACATGTTTCCCCGCTCTGTAAGAAGAACTTGGCTATTGCCCATCTCTTCTACCTTAGAGGCGGCAAACTTCATTGCTTCGGCAGCGGCAAATTGTCCTTTTTTAATATTTACAACTTTCCCTGTTTTGGCGGCAGCTTGCAATAATTCTGTTTGTCTAAATAAGAAAGCAGGTATTTGTAAAACATCCACATATTCTGCAGCCATTTCTGCTTCATGACTTTCATGAATATCTGTTACTGTTGGCACATCAAACTCAGACCTTACTTTAGCTAGTAATTTAAGTGCTTTCTCATCCCCTATACCCGTAAATGAGGAAGATTGCGTTCGGTTGGCCTTGCGATAAGAGGATTTAAATACAAATGGTATACCCAACTTATCTGTTAGTTTCTTTAAATACTCGGCAGTTTGAAGAGTTATAGTTTCATTTTCAATAGCACACGGACCTGCTAATAGAAAAAGTTTATCTGACGTCAGAACGTCCTTTAAGGTTTGTTCAATTATTTGCACAAGGTATTAGATAAAGTGAAGGGCAAAAGTAGCCATATATACAGAACCTGGCTACATCACTATTAACTTCTGTTAGAATAAATTTAAGACTCCAACAGAGCGCTTACCATACTATTTTCTTAAAAAAGATAAAAGCGCAGCCCAGGTTTCATCTGTACTAGCAGCATTGATATTGAGCGTTTTAGACCCATGATCACTTATGCCCGTTGGTTTATGAGTCGTAACGTGATGCGGTATCATTACATCTATTATGGGTTTTACCACATTATCATACTCCGCAATACCGCCAGTAATAAAAGAGGGCTTATTAAGTGCAGCTGCTTCCTCTCTCAAATATTCAGGCGTTTGAAAATATTCACCTGGACTAAAAGCAATTACTTTTTTAACACGTTCATCTCGTCCAACTATTAGCGCAAGCCCTGCAGAATATGAGCTACCCCAGATATATATATCTTTATCTGTATTTGCAGCTACGTAATTTATAGCTTCTCGCATATCCGGCTTTGAATCTATAAACTCAGTGGTTAGACTCTGCCGCTGTGCACGCTTTGCCGTTTCATTAAAGACCTCATTCACTAAACCACCACTTCGCAGGTCAACTGCTAAACAAGCAAAACCTTCTTGCACTAATCTAGGTGCAATCTCCTTATATTCACCTCTGCTGTAGTCTGCTTGATGAAAGAGAATAATTATTTTATCGGCTTTGTCGTTTGGGTAATAGTCCGCAGTTAATTCAAGGCCGTCTTCAGGCTTTATGGACATAACACCTGATTTACCAAGCTCGGTCTCACTAGAAACTCTAGCTAGTTCACCATTATCACTGCTGTTTTTACAACCCACAACTGAAAAACACATAATCAAAACAAAATAAAAAAGACACTTCATTAGCTGTCAAAAGTCTTTTATTTTTCTAACATTGCAATGCCTAAATAAAAATTTATGTCAAACAATCTTTTAAAAGGAAAAAAAGGAATAATCTCTGGAGCTTTAGATAGTAATTCTATAGCCTGGAAAGTAGCAGAAAAATGCGTGGAACAAGGCGCTGAAATAGTTTTAACCAATGCCCCTATAGCTATGCGCATGGGTGCTATAAGTGAACTCTCAGAGCGATTGAATGCCCCCATAATTCCATGCGATGTAACTGATAATAATCAAGTTATTGAATTAGTAGAAAAGTCAATGGATCACTTTGGTGGTAAGTTTGACTTCTTGTTACATTCTATTGGTATGAGTTTAAACGTTCGAAAAGGTAAGCCTTACACTGACCTAAATTACGATTGGACCCATAAAACATATGATATTTCTGCCTTGTCTTTTCATAAAATGATACAAGCATGCTATCAAAAAGAAGCTATTAATGACTGGGGTTCTATTTTAGGACTTACCTATATCGCTTCTCAACGTGTTTTCCCAGATTATAATGAAATGGCTGAAAGCAAAGCAATTTTGGAAAGTATTGCCCGAAGTTTCGGTTATCATTATGGCAAACAAGCTAAGGTAAGGGTTAACACAATATCGCAATCACCTACAGTTACTACTGCAGGAAGTGGTGTAAAAGGATTTGACGATTTCTTAAGCTATGCATCTAAAATGTCTCCGCTAGGTAATGCCGATGCTGATTCATGTGCTGACTATTGTATTTCGCTGTTTAGTGATTACACGCGTATGGTTACCATGCAAAACCTATTTCACGACGGAGGCTTTAGCTTTACCGGTGCTAGCAACGACTTACTACGCTAAGGAAATAGTAAAATAGTTACAATAAATACAGTTTATGAAAATTGCTATACTCTCCCGCAATCCGAGGCTATACTCCACACAGAGATTAGTTGAGGCGGGTGAAAAAAGAGGTCACGAAATGGTGGTATTAGATCACCTGCGTTGTGACATCGTTATTGAGAAACGAAAACCTCAGTTGTATTACAAAGGAGAACAAATCACTGGCTTTGATGCCATCATACCTAGAATCGGAGCTTCTGTTACGTTTTACGGTACCGCTGTTGTTAGACAGTTTGAGATGATGAAAGTATTTACAACGACAGAATCTCAAGCCTTGGTAAGATCTAGAGATAAGCTTCGCTCATTACAAATATTATCACGTGCAGGCATAAACTTACCTAAAACTGCATTTACTGATTATTCTAAAGATCCAGATTCTTTAATCAAGAAAGTTGGAGGTCCTCCGTGTGTTATCAAATTATTAGAAGGCACACAAGGTGTTGGTGTACTTTTAGCAGAAACCAAGAGTGCAGCTCACTCGGTACTAGAAGCTTTTCAAGGTCTAAATGCACGTGTTATGGTGCAAGAATTTATTAAAGAGGCAAACGGGGCTGATGTTAGGGCTTTTGTGGTGGATGGCGTAATTATTGGAGCAATGAAACGTCAAGGTAAAGAAGGCGAGTTCAGAAGTAATTTACATAGAGGAGGAACTGCTACTATAATAGAACTTTCTGAAGAAGAAGAAAATACAGCCCTTAAAGCTGCCAAAGCATTGGGATTAGGTATTGCGGGAGTAGATATGCTGCAGTCTAACGATGGACCTAAAGTTATGGAGGTAAACTCATCTCCAGGATTAGAAGGAATAGAAGCTGCGACTGGCAAGGATATAGCTAAAGCTATTATAAGATACATTGAACGCAGTATTGACTAGTATTTGATTATACTCAATAAAGAAATAGGTTTTGGCAGAACCATCTTGCACCTAGACATCGCTAAACTACATACGGGAACACCTATAGATTTACCCGTTATTATACAAAGAGCCAAAAAACAAGGCCCAACAGTATTGTTAACTGCAGGTATTCACGGCAATGAAATAAACGGTGTAGAAATCGTACGTCAAATTATTAGAAAAAAATACAACGTGCCAGCGATTGGCACTATTATTTGCATTCCGGTGGTAAATGTTTTTGGTTTCATAAATCAAGAACGCGCATTCCCAGATGGAAGAGATTTAAACAGAATGTTTCCTGGCTCTAAGCAAGGATCTCTGGCAGCTCGCTTTGCATACAATATTATGAAAGATATAGTGCCTCATGTAGACTATATTCTAGACTTTCATACAGGTGGTGATGAACGTTTTAATTACTCCCAAATACGCATGGATGCTAGTGATGAAGAAAGCCTAGAATTAGCAAAAGTATTTGGTACAAAATTCATTTTAAACTCAGAAAATAGAAGCAAATCTTTCAGACAAGCAGCGACTGATCTCGGTAAAAAAGTATTATTATTTGAAGGTGGTAAATCTCTTGACTTGGATCGTATCGTAACTCAAAAAGCAATTCAAGGAACCGCTAAAATTCTGCGCCATTTGCACATGGCCAATAAAAATATGGAGGATGAGATTAATTCGGCAGAAATCGAAGATCAATATTTATTACAAAGTACCACTTGGGTAAGATCTCCATTATCTGGCATGTATCGAAATTTTGTCAAATTAGGATCTTTTGTTCAAAAGGGAGATTATATAGGTAGTTTATCTGATCCCTATGGTGGTACTGAAAAGAAAGTAAAGTCACCCTGTGATGGATTTGTGATTTGCAGCAACCACGCTCCTATTGTTAATCAAGGTGATGCACTCATGCACATCAGTACGAGCTTCGAAAAGCTATAGAGTCACTCCCATTTCTGCAAGGACTTCATCTGCCTCCCCAAAATACTTCATGACATACAATACGTAGCGAATATCTACACCTATAGACCGACTATAACTCTCGTTCCATGCATAATCATTTATGGTAGCGGTATAAGCCCTATCAAAATTTACACCCACTAGTCTTCCTTTACTATCCATGACAGGGCTTCCACTGTTACCGCCGGTAGTATCCATATTGTAAAGCATTCCCACTACAACTTCTTTGTCTGTAGGGTGTCGCAATACGTCAGCAGGTTCTATCTTCTTTAGCTTTTCAATAAATTCATTTTGTAAAAAATAATCTGGATTAGCGGTACCTTCTGCTTTTTCTAAAATTCCTTTAATAGTTGTAAATGGCTTTAAGGCGATGGCATCTTCAGGCTCGTATCCTTTTATATATCCATAAGTGAATCGTAAGGTTCCATTAGCATCAGGCATAAAATCACCCCCATTTGCAGCCATTTCTACATCATTAAACTTAGGAATAAGCGCGTCAATTTCCGCATTAAGCACATTCATTTCTACTTGCATCTCACTAAAAACACGATTAACTTTATTCCCCATTGTTATAAAAGCATCCTTGGTTTTTAAGAATTTATCTAAATCTTTCGTCATTAATTCAGCTGCTGATTCTATATTCTTTAACTTTGATTTATACCAAATATGTCGAGCAGCAGCGTACAAAGACTCTTTATCAATACTGCCATTTTCAGCGTTAAAAATTTCGTTTATTTGAGGCAAACTACTTTGTCCTAACTGGTAATATAACTCACAAAATAATTTCAGTTCCATCGATTCTATGGAGCTTACACCCTTGTACCCAGAAAGATCTTTCTCTATTTGCTCTTTAGATTCTGCTAGGTAAGAAGCCTTATCTTCCTTACTCATTTCCGCAATCTTGCTAGCATAAAGCGCAGCATATGCCGCACCTCCAAAAATGCCATTCCCATAAAGTTGATTTAAGTATATAAAATCTCTACTTAATTCAAATTTTCTCATGTACAGCTCATTATTTTGTTTAAAAATAGGAAGGTACGAGCTCATTTCTTTATTAGAAGCTACATATTGTGCTAGTTTTATTTGATCTTGATATGTCTTTGCTAGTACGTCAGTACGACGCAAGCCTTGCATCTTTCCTTTAAAATTTTTGGCCGTATTATTTAAGCTTGCTAATCTACCGCTATATCTTAATTGCAAATCTACATTAGCTCCTGCGAACTCTTCAATAGCCGCAATTCTAAAGTCAAACCAATCTGCAATAATGGGTAAGACAAATGTATTTTGATACTCTAAAAATTCTGCGGTTTGATTTCTATAAGTAGTACCAGGATAGCCTAAAATAAAGGTAAAATCACCTTCTTTGGTCCCATTCGGGTTTACTTCAAGATGGGCTTCAGGCTGGTAAGGCATATTATTTTCATAAGCACGTACGATAGAGAAATCACCGTTATGTCTTGGCCATTCCCAATTATCTGATTCTCCCCCAAATTTTCCAATATTTTTGGGAGGCACGTACACTAGCCTCACATCATTTAAGGTCTTATATCTAAATAGGGTATATGATTTACCTACAAGCATCTCAGATACTTCTACCGTAAGATTGGGATACTTTGCTTGTTCTTTTTCTACAATGGCTTTGATATTGTCCGAAATAATATCTCTTTTTAGCAAGGCATCTATAGTTTCACTTATATCAGCTAAGACTAACTCTGACACGTCAACATAGGATTGGGTGATACGAACCGGTAACGTGGTTTTAATCTCTTGCTCTTTTTTAGCTGCATAAAATCCATTTTCAAGATAATTATTTTCCGAGCTACTGGCCCCGGCTACACTGCTAAACACACAATGGTGATTCGTAATAATAAGACCTGATTCCGAGATAAATGAACCCGTACAACCGCCTAATCGAACTAGTGCATTTACCAATGCAGGCTTTTCCTCATTGTATATTTCATCTACGTCAATTTCTAGTCCTGCTTTTTTAAGATCTAAGCTAGACAAATGACTCATTAAAAACATTCCTTCTTCGTCTCTATCAGACTTGAAGGCAAAAATGATTACAAGTAATAAAAGTGTAAGTGTTATATTTTTCATCGTGTATCGAATTCGTTTATATGGCGAACTTTTAGTGAAATTGAGATGCTTCTATAAATCGAGTTAGGATTTCATTACCAGAAGTCTTAATGTCTTTTACCTTTCCACTCCACTCATTATTTCCTTCGTAAATAAAAACCACATCATCTCCTATATCAAATACGGTTTTCATGTCGTGCGTATTTATAATGGTAGTAATTTTAAACTCTTCTGTAATACTTTTTAGTAGTTCATCTATAAGCCTGCTCGTTACAGGGTCTAAGCCCGAATTAGGCTCATCACAAAAAAGATATTTAATATCCAAAGCAATAGCTCTCGCAATACCCACTCTTTTTTTCATTCCTCCACTTATTTCAGACGGAAATTTTTGATTAATGCCAGGCATATCTACTTGTTCTAAACAAAAATTAACCCTGTCTCTGCGTTCTGCAGGGGTCATATTGGTAAACATTTTTAGGGTGAACTCTACATTTTGTTCCACCGTAAGTGAATCAAATAGTGCTGTCCCTTGAAAAAGCATTCCTATTTCCTTGCGCACTTCTCGGACCTGCTGGTATTCTAAGTGTGTAAAATCTCTTTTATCGTAAATAACACTGCCAGAAGTAGGTGTTTCTAAGCCCACCATGCACTTCATCATTACGCTTTTCCCATGCCCACTACTTCCAATTACCAAATTGACTTTTCCTGTATCAAACTTGGCATTGATACCTTTTAGAATTTCAACATCTCCAAAAGATTTATGAATGTCTTTTAGCTCTATCATAATAACAACTGTGCTAATAAATAATCTGAAAATAAAATAGCAACAGCACTGTAGACTACGGCTTTAGTACTACTTGCTCCTACTTCTAATGCTCCACCTCTAGTGGTGTAACCGTGAAAACTAGAAACTGTGGTAATGATAAATGCGTAGGTAAATGCTTTTATTAAAGCAAAAAATAAATTGTACGGTAAAAATGAAGCCCGAGCCCCCTGTAAATATTCTTCACTTGTCAAAATACCAGAAGCTTCCCCGGCTAAAATACCACCCGCATTACTTAAAAATATAGAAATAATGACTAAACAAGGGATCATAATAAGACCTGCAATAATTTTAGGTAATGCCAAATAACCACTTGAATTTATTCCCATTACCTCAAGAGCATCTATTTGCTCACTTACGCGCATGGTGCCTATTTCTGATGACATATGAGAACCGACTTTCCCTGCCAAGACTAAACAAGTGATGGTCGGTGCTAATTCTAACATAGACGAATCGCTAACAATAGAACCGATTACCGGTTTAGAAATTAATGGTGAAATTAATTGATATGCGATTTGTAGCGTAGTAACTGCTCCTTGAAACACTGCTATAATAACTACAATAGCAAGTGAGCCAATACCAATATTGTTCATCTCAGTTATGGTACGATCTACGTACACACTAAGCTTTTCTGGTTTCGAAAACATCCCTTTAATAAAGAGAACGTACTTACCAAATTGATTGAAAAAATTCATTTCGGCGGTAAAGATAAGCCCATCTATTTTTTTCACTAAATAAAAAGTCCACAGTATGTTAAAATGTCCTAAAAAGTATCGAGTGTATTATCTGATGTTATCTTTGTAGCCAGAAAAATCATGAAAGTAGCAGTTATAACCGGAGGCACAAAAGGAATTGGTAGAGCGATAAGCAATTTATTTCTAGAAAAAGGATTTAAGGTATACATCTCAGCGAGGAGTTTAGACATCGATTTTCATCATCCCAACCTAGTTATGTTTAAAGCCGATTTAGCGATCAAAGAAAATATTACCTCATTTGCTCAATTTATTACGAAAAGCGAAGGCCACATAGATGTTTTAGTTAATAATGTAGGTGTTTTTCTCCCTGGAAAACTAACCGAAGAACCCGAAGGCAATTTTGAAGTCATGTTAAACACCAACTTAGCTTCCACATATCACTTAACAAGAGCTTTGTTTCCTTTCATAAAAAACGCCGAACAACCCTATATCTTTAATATCTGTTCTACAGCAAGCATCACTCCTTACTTAAACGGAGGTTCTTATTGTATTTCTAAATATGCTCAGTATGGATTAACCAAAGTCCTACGCGAAGAGTTAAAAGAATACAACATCAGAGTTAGTGCTGTGATGCCTGGCGCTACATTAACCAACTCTTGGTCGGGCACAGATTTACCCGAACAACGATTTATTGATCCTAATTCCGTTGCTGAAATGATATATACCGCTTACCAATTACCCGGCAATGTAGTTCTAGAGGAAATTCTAATGAGGCCAATGGACGGCGACATATCCTAGCTTAAGTTGCTTTACTGTGACACATTTTATAATTTATACTTCCTAATTTTGAAATATAAATTACTTTTGAAAAAAATTAACAGAACAACAAATGAAAAGAACATTACAACGTTTAGCATTTACTTTTTTACTAGCAGCAGTAGTGGCTCCTACTTTTGCACAACAGCAGGTTAAGGTAAAAGGAGAAAGAGCACACGAGATACCAATGTCTCAAGATCCTACCTCAAATAACAAAGCAAAAGCTTTTTATGCAAATTGGAAATTCCCTGCAGATGTTGTAGGTCAATTAACTACTTTAGATAGATATGTAGGATTTTTATATCCAGATTCAGTTGTAAAGATCATTCCAGCTTCGGGCAATCCATATTTCCAGTTCACTCACGCAGTAGGCGCAGCTTTCACTCCAAACGATCCAAACTTAGAGTTATCTGACGATAATACTATCTTGTCTAGATACAATGCCTATACAGTTGACTCTGTTTACTTTCCTTACATTTACGTAAGATATGTAGATTCAATCGACCTAGGTGCTGGTAAAGTTAAAGTTGTGGATACTTTAGTAGTTCAGTTTTTTAAATTCCCTAACTTAGTTAAGGGTTCTTTTAATGCTGCTGATCCTGAGACTTTTATGAAAAATACAAACTTCACAAAAAGCTTAATGGGTGCAAATAATGCTGCTTATACCATGAATATTCCATTGACAGATGCAGATTCGACTTCTGCTCCTTCTGATCAAGGATGGGGTTCAAAAGGTAGAATAGTACCTCTTCCAGCTAATTTCAATATGCCTGCAGATCCATCTCTTACTGGTCAAAACGTTTTTGGTTTTATGATCTCATTTAAAACAATGCTTCCTTATAGCCTTGGAGATACAATGGAAGCTAGAAATGGTGCAAACGTTACCAAAAAATTAAATTACTTCGGACACTCACTGTACAGTAATGGTTCAACTACGCAAATAGCACAAAAAGAGTATGTCAACAACTCATGGTGGGTAGGTAGTGAGCACATTTATGGTGGTAACATCAATGGATGGGAAAATAGTATACCAGGAAACGCTTACTTCAGTGATCAGTACCTAAACTATGGTGTACACATCACTACCCAAACTTTAGGTACTGAAAAATTAGATAACAACATCACTTTTGGTGTATACCCTAATCCAGTTTCTACAACTGAAAACCTTATGGCTGATTTCAATTTGGTAAATGCTTCTGACGTAAGCATCGCTATATACGACATCTTAGGCAATAAAGTAATGGACGTAGTAGACGGTTATTACACCAGCGGTGAGCACAAAGTAGATGCAAACATCTCTGGCTTGACTCCTGGGATGTACATTTACAATGTAAAAGCAGGAAACGCAGTAACAAGTAAAAAAATATCTGTAATCGACTAATTTAAATAGTCTGTTACTATTAAAAATCCGAGATGATTATTCATCTCGGATTTTTTTTGTGCTATTTTAAGATACTGTTAAATTAACCCTGGCGTTGGTGAAAATATAATATCTTCTATAGAAGGTGAACCATCAAAAACTTTGTCTCGTATTTTATCAAATGCACGTTTTGTTTCTGCAGAAAGGACTCCTTGTAGTTTTTCCATAAATTCATCTGAAACTACCATTGGTCCTTGTTCAAAAACCATATTCCCGTTTTCAACTATACAACTCACTGCATACTCATTACATAATCTAATTTCTTTACCCGTAAATGAGCATCTTTCCAACCAACTCTCGAGATTGTACTTTTCTGTACTGTGTAAATAGTCAAGCTTCATTGTCAAATGATCTCTATGTGCATTAAAAACATTAGTAATTGCTTGTCGACTTTCTTGGCTAATTTCATCTCCTGCCGCTCCAGCACATTCCAAGCAAATAGCATATTCATAAACTATCTCTGACACCTTAAGGTATTTATTTTGCTTAAAAACCTTCTCTACAATATAGGTGTTTGCTAATACAAGTGAAGTCTCACACATAGTGCATCTTACAAATGGTGTCTCTGTATCATACTGATAAAAAAAAGAAGGAATGCCATCAAATAAAAATTTTCTAATCATAACTATTTTGAGAGCGTAAAAGTATTACTTTTGCAAAAAATTTTAGGTATGGGAGTAACAAGATTAGAACGAAAAGGAAGAAAAAATAAAACTGTGGCGAAAGTCAGAGTAGCAACTATAAAAAGACTTAGAACTAAGTTATCGGTTCCGTCTCCATTCAAAGCGGAGTCTGGCGTAGTTGTAGGAGATGTAATGGATGTACTATCTTCTTTGAACGCAAAACCTGCAAAAGCCCCAAAGGCTGCTGAAGTGAGCGCTGAAGACTAGTTCTTTAGAATATTTTCTTACAATAAAAATAAAGCCTTTTGCATATGCAAAAGGCTTTATTTTTATTATCTCTTTTTACTCGTAGACCCTAAATCTATGTCCTCTCATTACTATAAAAAAAACTACAACACAAAAGGATTTCATTGAACCTAGGCTGTTTTATACTACTTGAATAATCACTTCCTTTTATTTGCTTAATGTCCTCTGCTAGGAACCGATATGTCTATCGGATAACATGTAAGATGCCCTTGTCAGCTTTTCTTTCTATTTGACCGTTTTCTATTCCACTCCATACCGCGATCCAATAGTAAACTCCATTCATAACCATGATATCTTGATATGAACCATCCCATGTCTTATTCACGTCGGTACTCGTAAAAAGTAGCTCTCCCCATCTATTATATACACTCATCGTAAAATCTCTTAGTTTGGGACAATCTACCGTGGGCCTAAATTGATCATTAAGTTGATCTGCGTTAGGAGTTATTGCATTAGGGAATAGAAGATTACAATAACAATCTATTAAACTCACCTCGATTTCATTACTGTCAGTACCGCATTCATTGGAGGATTTTACAGATAATTTTCCTTGATAATTCAGCAGTGAATAACGTTCTCCCTCTACATTATTATTCCATAAGACCATCCCATATTTATTATCAATGGCTATCTCTATCAACTCATTCTTGCAAAGTATTATATCACTAAGAGATCCAAGTTGCGGTTTATTAATTTCGATAACATTAATGGTATCAGATGCATAACAAAGATCTAACTCCGAAACCTCAAGCCAATAAGTGCCCCCTGCACCTACTTTTAGAGTAGAGCTATTAGCTGAAGTATTCCATCTGTACGTATAAGGTCCTGCAATCTTAGGATCTAACAACAAGGAATCACCTTTACAATTGAGTGTATCTTTACCTAGATTTATATCTGGGAGTATTACTTCCCGGATACCATAAAAATCTTCTACAGAGCCGCACTCATTAGTTGCTTTTGCAGAAACTATTTCACTTTTATCATAAAAATAAGTTGACGCCTTGCTCCCGTTCATCCAGGTAAAAACAGCATCAATTGGAGTAGCCGTTACACTTAACTCCACAGAATCTCCCTCGCAAAAAATATTTTTGCCAGAAATCGCAATAGTCGGACTTTCGTTCGTAGTAATATTAAAAGAATCGTCGTCATAACAAACTCCTTTCCAAGCTCTTAAGGTGTAATATCCGGATCTATCCCAGAACTTATAAGATGAACGATTTCCATTTTGCCATAAAACCGAATCATAGGCATTGGTTAAGTTAAACAAATACTTTGCACCATCACACAACAAACTGTCTTTGCCCTCGTCCATAACAAAAGGTTGATCAATAACTACGTCAACAGTGTCCCGCAACTGATTTCCACATCGATCTGTGTATTGTACAAAATAGGTTATCGGAACCACAGATGAGCATACCGGATTCTTGATAGTTCCATCATCCAAATAAAGATTGGGTGTCCAGACGTAACTATTATTCTTACTCTCTCTGGCGTTGAGCAATACCGTTTCCCCTTTACAGAGTGCGAAAGTATCTTGCACAATAATATCATCACTCAAACAAGCTAAGTGCGCATTGTTAGACCCACCTGTTGCAGAGGTGAATCCCCAATAAACAAGATTATTCCCCGAAAAAATTCTGTTCTGAATGTCTATAACGGCAGTTTGACGTAAAACACAGTCAAAATAAACCTGAATTCGTTTATCTGAAAAATCCCAAGTTATTCTAACCAAGTGATTTTTACCATCTTCTATGTTTGCACCACCCGGAATGGCAGTCGTAGCAGCTACTAAACTATTTGAGCTTTTATGATCTACACTTCCATTTTTAAACATAGCAATATGGTCGCTCGCCATATCATCAAAATTGGTATTTTGCCAAGTATCAAATTCAATCCCAAAACTAGGCGAAAAGCCTTCGAAGCCTATACCTGCTCCCGATGCACCAATGGCTTTTGTTCCCACTGTTTGCATAACGAATACGATTCCATCGGCTCCATTGTCGTTATTGTTGCCAAAATTCAATTCAAATTCCAGGTCAAAATCCTTTGCTAAATCCAGTTTATCAGCATACCAAACTGAACCCAATTGCCAATTGGCAGCCGAAGTTAGCTGATAACAAGTTCCACCTATAGAACGTGCATTCCCATTCGCAAAATAAGATTGGCCATTGGAAACAAACACCAATAAAATGCTGCATAAAGTAAGAAGAATACGTTCTTTTATAAGCCTCAAAATTGTACTTTTAAACAAATATAATAATTTGACTTATGGTACAAATAACTATATGTTTTGACGCTTAAAAAATGACATTAAGATTTCCGCCGAGTAAAGAAATGGAATCCGTTGCGACTTAAGAAATCATTTCTTTAATGTCTCGCTTGATTTTATTTGCCAAGCTATCTGCCACAGATTGAGTACTACCTTCTGCATAAATACGCACAATAGGTTCGGTGTTTGATTTACGTAAGTGAACCCACTCTTCATCAAATTCGATTTTAACTCCATCAATGGTATTAATGGGTTGTTTTTTATACTTTTCCTGAAGCTGAATTAAAATATTATCGACATCAATATCAGGTGTAAGTTCAATTTTATTTTTACTTATAATAAACGGAGGATAACTTGCCTTAAGGTGACTCATAGGTTTACCACATTTGGCTAAATGACTTAAAAACAAGGCGATACCCACTAAAGCGTCTCTACCGTAATGCAACTCTGGCAAAATAATGCCACCGTTACCTTCTCCACCAATAATCGCATTGGTTTCCTTCATCATCTTAACTACATTTACCTCACCAACAGCACTTGATGCATACGACTGGCCATATTTTTCGGTAACCACCTTCAGTGCACGCGTACTTGATAAGTTAGACACCGTATTCCCTTTTTGTTGACTAAGCACATAATCTGCAACAGCCACTAATGTATACTCCTCACCAAACATATCTCCATTCTCACTCACAAATGCAAGTCTATCTACATCTGGATCTACTGTTATTCCTAGATCTGCTTTGTTTTTTACTACCGCTTCCGATAAATCTTTAAGATGTTCAGGTAAAGGCTCCGGATTATGCGGAAAATGACCTGTTGGGTCGCAATAAAGTTCAATCACATTTTGTACTCCCAGTTTTTTAAGAAGCATAGGAACTGCAATTCCTCCAGTTGAGTTAACCGCATCCACGGCAACAGTAAAGTTCCTGTTTTTAATAGCCTCTACATCCACCATGCTAAGTTTTAAGATCTCGTCAATGTGCCATTCTATATAACCCTCTTTAAGCTGGTAACTTCCAATACTGTCAATTTCATTATAGCTAAATTCCGACTCCTGAACCCGGCGTATTATTTCTTCTCCTAACTCAGACGAAATAAATTCTCCCTCAGAATTAAGCAACTTCAAAGCATTCCATTGTTTTGGATTGTGGCTACCGGTAAGTATGATACCACCTGCCGCGTTTTCATTTACAACAGCCATTTCGACAGTTGGTGTTGTAGATAAATCTAAATCAATCACTTCTATACCCTTGCTTATTAAAGTTCCACAAACAAGCTGATTTACCATTTGGCCAGATAAGCGAGCATCTCGACCTACCACTACTCTTTTATTTTCTCCAGTTATTATTACATCAGCAAATGCAGTTGTATACTTCACAACGTCGATAGGTGTAAGCGATTCATCTTCTTTTCCGCCTATTGTTCCTCTTATCCCCGAAATTGATTTTATTAAAGTCATTACGTTTATTGTAACGGCAAAAATCGTTTGTTTAATCCTTAATCTCCTTTTTAATGCAAAAAACATATTCCCACCCTAACTGTGGAATACTTTTAATCATAGACACTTATTCAAATGAGCTAATTTTGACCTAATGAAATGGTATTTTATTTTGATTTTAACAATTGTTTTATCTTGTAACGAAAAAGAGCTTAAAACAGCATCTGTAGCTTTTTATAATTTAGAAAACCTATTCGACACAGAGCCCGATTCTAGCTCTATAAATGAACCTTTCACTCCAGAAGGCGAAAAGAAATGGGACCAGGTTGGATATACCAACAAACTTAAAAATTTAGCCAAAGTCATAGGTGAGTTAGCTAATGGAGGGGCTCCTACTTTTCTGGGTGTTTGTGAAGTAGAAAATAAAAAGGTTTTAGAAGATCTTATAGCTCAACCTAGTTTAAAGAAGGAAAACTACGCTATTGTGCACATAGATTCGCCGGATGAACGCGGTATAGATGTTGGATTTATTTACAAAAAATCAATATTCACCGTAGAACATTTTACCGCTCATCAGCCTGACTTAAGCTATTGCAAAGACCTAACGCGAGATATTTTACATGTACAAGGCAAAGTAATTAATGGAGAGACCCTACACTTCATCATTAATCATTGGCCAAGCAGAGGTGGAGGATCAGAAGCATCAGAATCTAAAAGAATAGCCGCGGCTACAACATTGAATAACATAAAAGTCAGCATTCTAAAAACAGAGCCCAATGCCAAAATAATTGTAATGGGAGATTTTAATGACGAGCCTAGCGATAAAAGTATAGCTGAGGTACTTGATGTAAGTTGCAACCAAAGTAATACTGCTAAAGGTCAATTTTTCAATGCCTTCTGTGATATAGAAAAGGCAGGGAAAGGAAGCTATCTTTACAGAGATTCTTGGGATATGTTGGATCAAATTATGGTTTCCTCCACATTACTATCGGACACCAACGCTATACATTTCAAAAATAACAGTGCTACTATTAAATCTGAAACATGGATGTTGCAGACCGGAAAATATGAAGGCTACCCACTTAGAACATACGGCGGAAATACATATCTAAATGGTTACAGTGACCATTTACCTGTATTTATACTTCTACAGAATTAGTAAAACTAGGGCTTCTTGAATATTATTTGTTTATATCAGGTGAATAAGACGCATTAGTTCAAAGCGTTTAAAAAACTATACATTTGTAGTGCAAAACGGCTTATCGCTGTCTGCGAAAGCAGGGGGAGGAAAGTCCGGGCAACATAGGGCAGTGTACCTTTGGAAACAAAGGGTACTAACGCAGAAATGCGTTGGTAACAGAAAGGGTAACAGAAAATAACCGCCAAATTAAAACTTGTTTTGATTTGGTAAGGGTGAAAAAGTGAGGCAAGAGCTCACGCGCTCGAGTGGTGACACTCGTTTGGTACAAACCTTACACGTTGTAATACCAAGTAAACTGTAGGTTGAGGGCAGCTCGTCCGATTCTAACTTTGGTTAGAAACTTCAGAGGGTAGGTAGCTAAGATAAATGATAAGCACTTCAATGTAAGTTGAGGTACAGAACCCGGCTTATAGTTTTGCATTTTTTACTAAAGAAACACGAAAATTATTAACAAAAATCAAGTTATGGCAAGAATTCTAATTGTAGACGATGAACAAAGCATCAGGGAAACGTTAAGAGAAATCTTAGAGTATGAAGGATACGAAATAGAAGAGGCCGAAGATGGAGATAAAGCACTTAGTCTTATCAAAAAATTTAACTATGATGCAGTTTTAGCAGACATTAAAATGCCTAAACTAGATGGCTTAGAACTGCTAGAAAAAGCAAAAGAAATTGCACCTGAGCTACCGTTTATAATGATTTCAGGGCACGGTACCACTGAAACAGCTGTTGAAGCAACTAAAAAAGGAGCATTTGATTTCATCAATAAACCACCTGATTTAAATAAGCTTCTTATCACCGTAAGAAATGCTGTTGATAGAAATAGTTTAGTAATTGAGACCAAGGTTCTCAAAAGACAAATCACAAAAACAAGAGAGATAGTTGGGGACTCTCCAAGCATTAAAAAAATTAAAAAGACAATTGAAAAAGTTGCTCCAACGGATGCTAGGGTTTTAATAACAGGGGAAAACGGAACTGGCAAAGAGCTAGTTGCACGTTGGATTCATGAAAAAAGTAATCGTGCAGACAAACCTTTAATCGAAGTAAACTGTGCTGCTATACCAGGCGAACTAATAGAAAGTGAACTATTTGGCCATGAGAAAGGATCCTTTACATCCGCAATTAAACAAAAGCTAGGCAAATTTGAAAAAGCGAATGGCGGAACCTTATTTTTAGACGAAATTGGAGACATGAGCCTTTCAGCACAAGCTAAAGTATTAAGAGCGCTTCAAGAAAACAAGGTTAGCCGTGTTGGTGGCGAAAAAGATATCGATGTAAATGTTAGAATTATCGCAGCTACAAACAAAGATTTAATGCAAGAAATTGCGGATGGAAATTTTAGAGAAGATTTATATCATCGTATTTCTGTGATTGTAATCCACGTTCCTTCACTTAATGAGCGTGTAACAGATATCCCATCTCTTGCTGAGAAATTTATGGAAGAGATTTGCGAGGATAACGGCATCCATAAAAAACAATTCACGGCAGGAGCTATCGATGCGCTTAAAAACATCTATTGGAGTGGAAATATTAGAGAATTAAGGAATATTGTTGAGCGTTTAATTATCTTATGTGATCATAAAATTACAGAAGATAATGTGCAGCTCTATGCAAACAATGGTAAGAAAAAACCAGGCACAATGGATGCTATTAATGAATTCTCAAAATTCCAAGAGTTCAAAGATTATGCAGAAAAAATGTTTATCGATGCCAAGCTAAAGAAGAACAATTGGAACGTAGCTAAAACAGCTACTGAAATTGACATACAACGAAGTCATCTTTACAACAAAATTGAAAAGTTTGACCTGGCAAGAGACAAAAAATGATAGGCACTGACGTGTCGAAAGCTGCTAATCTACTGCTAGCAGGCGAACTTGTAGCTATCCCAACAGAGACCGTTTATGGATTAGCAGCAAATGCTTTAGACGCTTCTGCTGTTTCTAAAATATATAACGCTAAGCAACGGCCAAGTTTTAATCCGCTAATAGTACACATAGCTAACACAGATGAAGTCTTAAAATATGTAACTGAATTTTCTCCGCTTGCGCGACAATTAGCAGAAGCATTTTGGCCAGGTTCATTGACTATTTTAATGCCAAAAAATGATGCTGTACCAGATTTAGTGACAGCCGGGTTGCCCAATGTAGCTTTGCGTGTTCCTAAGCACCCACTTACCCTGAAGCTACTCAGTTTATTAAACTTTCCACTCGCTGCTCCTAGTGCCAATATTTCTAACACCGTAAGCCCAACTAATGCTAGACGCGTAGACCAAAGTCTTGGAGATACTGTTAGCTACATTTTAGATGGTGGAAAATGTGATGTGGGTGTTGAAAGCACCATTGTTTCGGTAATAGAAAACCAAGTCACCTTGCTTAGAGAAGGCGGCATCAGCAAAGAACAAATTGAAGCAGAACTTGGCGTAAATGTGTGTACCCAAGCAGATGAAAAAATAACGGCCCCTGGGCAACTAAAAAAACACTATGCTACTCAAAAACCACTTTTTTTGGTGGATGACATGCAGGATGCTTTACTAAGATACCAAACCGAAAAAGTTTCTGTGTTGCTCTTTAATAAAATAGAAACAACAGAAAATCAAATTCCTTACCTGCTTTCGAGCGATTATAATTTAAGTGAAATAGCCAATAATCTTTTTGAAACAATGCATTTAGCTGATGAGGATAACAGTGAGTTTATTTTGGCTGAAAGATGCAAAAATGAAGGCATTGGCCGAGCTATAAACGACAGGCTTCTTAGAGCTAGTGTCAGATAATCTGACCTAGTTTACTTCTACCATTTAGTAAAAACATAAGGCATTCCCTTTTTAATGAGCCACAAGTAAGTTGGTATCACAGCTCAAATAATGTATTTTTTTTGCAATCAAAAAAACGATAAGTTGTAATAATAAAAATGTGGCCATACACCCTATCCAATACTTGAAAACGGGAATAATACAACTCTTTTCCTCAATTATGTAATACATTAAGGGTGATATCATATCACCTTTACACCATACAAAATGCTGTATTAAACGATAATTAAAGATGAGAAAAAAACTCAACTTATTAGAGTAGTAATAATTGGTTAGCAACCTGATTTTTTACTTGCAATAAAGAAAGCATAATTTACTCACTCATTAGTATTGCTTTAAGACGTCGTATAATATCAGCAAACAAATACATTTAACCGTATAAAATAAAAAAATCATGAGTACAGGAAAATTAGCATTAGGTTTATTAGCTGGCCTTGCAGCCGGAGCCGCGTTAGGAATTTTATTCGCCCCAAATAAAGGTTCTAAAACAAGGAAAAAAATTGCCAAAAAAGGAGAAGATTTAACAACCAGTCTAAAACAAGAGTTTGACGAAATGGCCAACCGTCTCACTGACAAGTACGAGCAAGTTATAGAAGACACCGACAAGCTAATTACGAATACAAAGGCTAAATTCGATGAAACCGTAAATGATGTATAACTTAAGTAAAAATTGCTTACAAAAGCCTAATGGCTAATCTGTTAAATTTAATTTATGAACAGCAACGAACAACCTTTAGAGAGTCTTTTTGAAAAAGCGGAAGATTACAGCAAAACAACGCTAGAAGTAATTAGGCTAAAAGCAATCAGTAAAACCGCAGAGGTACTTTCTACTTTAGTTGCTCAAATGGCATTATTAGTGGCTATTGCTTTGGCAAGCTTAACTATTAATATCGGACTAGCCTTATGGGTTGGTAAGTTGTTGCACAACATCTATTTTGGTTTTTTTAGCGTTGGAGGTTTTTATATCATTATTGCTATTCTACTCTATTTCTTTAAAAATAGTTGGATTAAAATACCAGTCCGCAAGGGAATTATCTCAATTCTATTTGAACAATAATAGATATGAAAGAAAAAAAAACAAGCGATAATTTAGTTGATACAATTCAGCTTTTAGAAGAAAAGCAAGCTTTACAATTGAATATACTTAAAGAGCAATTTTACGTTACGTACGAAAGTTTAAAGCCCATCAATTTCATTAAAGATACACTTAGAGATATAGCTAAAACTCCAGATATTACAAACGGTATTGAAGATAGTATTATAGGATTTGCGACAGGGTATTTAACTAAAAAAGTAATTGTTGGAAAAACCATGAATCCGATAAAAAACATAGCTGGCGTATTGTTTCAAATTGGAGTCACTAATGTCGTTTCCAATCATTCTGAAAGAATAAAAATGGTAGGTAAACAAATGTTCAATATGCTCACAAAATCAATTAAAAAGTAATAGCGTATTAAAAAATGCATTTATCATTTCAAAAAATATTTTTCGCAATCGCCACTGTTGTTTCCGTATTTGCCATCCTATTTTTAGCTCAGTCCATACTAATCCCACTTAGCTTTGCCTTTCTATTATCGCTTATACTTTATCCTCTAGTAAAAAAACTAGAGTCATGGGGAGTAAATAAAATACTTGCTGCATTTACATCCATTGTCATCGTACTTGTAACCATATGTGGAAGTATTTTCTTGTTTTCTACCCAGCTTATCAAAAGAACTAAAGAATTTTCTAATTTTCAAGGTAAAATATTGCACGTTTTTGCCGAAGCTACATTGTACATAAACGATAACTTGAACTTTGTTCATAATCTAAAAAAGAACGAACTTATCGAACTTCTTAAAGATTGGGTAGGTCAATCCTCCGGTGCGTTGGTAAGGCAAACTTTTAGTAGCACGGCCACATTTCTTGCCGGAATGCTGGCAACCATAATTTTCACATTTCTTATTCTAATTTACAGAAAAGGATTACTAACTGCATTTACCAGCTTTTATCCTGAAGACAAGCAAGAAAAAGTCGCAACCATGTTTCAATCGGTAAAACAAGTAGGGCAAAAATATTTGTTCGGGATGATCATTCTGATTGTTGTAATTGGTGTAGCAAATAGCATTGGATTATTAATAATCGGCATAGACAATCCCTTTCTTTTCGGGTTTTTAGGCGCTGTATTGGCCATTATTCCTTATGTAGGTACCGTTTCCGGAGCAATTATTCCAACATTGTATGCATTTATTTCTTACAATTCCGTTTGGATGCCTCTAGAAATTGCAATTCTTTTTTGGGCAGTACAATTAATTTCAGACAACTTTTTGAGTCCTAAAATTGTGGGAGGAAGCATAAATATAAATGCTTTAACAGCTATTTTAAGTTTAATTATTGGAGCCGCTGTATGGGGAATTGCGGGTATGATATTATTTTTACCCTTTGCTGCAATGCTTATGGTTGTATGCGAATCTTATGAAGAACTTAAGCCCATCGCACTTTTAATTGGAAATAAAAATTATCAAGATACAGATAGTAGCAATACTTTCACCCAGAAATGGCTAAAAAAACTTAAAACCTGGTATTCTAACTTTCATTTCCGTTCAACTAAAAATTGAAGATAAGTTTTAACCTACAAACATCAGATTAATAGGTATAAAAAAAGAGAGCCTTAGAATAAGACTCTCTTATGTGTACCCGGAGCCGGGGTCGAACCGGCACGCCTTGCGGCATCGGTGTTTGAGACCGACGCGTCTACCAATTCCGCCATCCGGGCAGAAAATTTTGCTCTAAACTTAAAGCGCTGCGAAAGTATTCAGACTTTCTTTTATACGCAACAGATACTTTTGTTTTAGGTAAATATCTTTTATTTTTTCTATACTTTCTCTCCTTGCCTTGTCATTACCGAGTTCTTGGTCAGCCTGTTGAGCTAGACTTGATAGCGTTTGACTGAGCTCTTCTTCAAAACTATTCACTTCTAAACCTATTTCCTCGACTTTCTGTTCATTGGGTTCCATTTTTAATTCCATGATGGCTTCATTAATATCCATCATTTGAATTAGGAAATCCTGCGATAATTTATTTTCCTGAGCTTCCAGTAATCCATTTTCTCGCAAAATATGCGCTACCCGTCCTTCAAGCGTTTTAAGTTGCTTGTAGGCTTTATTATTGATGCTCGAAACATGTAAGGCTTCTGCATACTTTTCATCATCATCCAAATAAAAATCAGGATGATATTCTTTGCTTAATCTGAGATAGTCCTGTTTTAACTTTACCTCATCTATAAAAAATAATTCTTCTATACTATAAAATGTAAAGTAGTTATCCATTAAATCTAGCCGAAGAATGCATTGAATGCATCAATGAACAAGATAAAGCCCATTAGTGCGAATAAGATAACCATACCCACTATTTGGAAATAGTACATTACTTTTTCAGGCAATGGTTTTCTACGCACCATTTCGATGAGTAAGAACAATACATGCCCCCCGTCTAATGCGGGAATAGGTAGCAAATTCATGAATGCTAAGATGAAAGATAACATTCCGGTCAACTCCCAGAAACGCTGCCAAATCCACTCTGAACCAAATATTTTAGCAATGCCGACTGGGCCACTTACCGATTTAACAGGGTTAAGCTTTCCTTTGAACATTTCGCCAAAAGCGATAATATTCACTTTTAGGGTATTAATACCTTTGTTATAACCTCTTGGAAAGGATTCAAAGAATCCATAATTTTGATGAACGGTATCCTCTTCATATTGGGCGTAAAAGGCGTATGGAAGATTAATAACACCTGCCGTGTCTACGGCTACTGCAAGATTCATCTTAGCTCCTGCTCTCATAATCGTCAGTTCAGCAGTATCTCCTTTATGAGGTGCTAGCAAACTTTTTATCTCATCATAAAATGTAATCGACGTAGTATCAATAGCAATAATGACATCATTTTGTCGCAAACCAGCATTGTATGCATTACTCATTGTTGGATCTTCAAAATGACTAAAATCGCCAACTTCTGCTGTTCGTCTGAAATCAAATAATCTAATATCTCCTCTACTTTCAAGAACTTTCTTGCGCACGCTGTCTTCAATTTGAATATTTAATTCTTGACCATCGCGTATCAGCGTATACGTAAGACCTTCTCTGATATAATTTACCGGATCGAATAAGTCCAAGAAATTCTCTGCATTCTTACCGTTTACAGCAACAATTTTATCTCCTGTTTTGAGACCAGCATTCTCCCCTATTTCAGCAACAATCACCCCACCTTTTTCCATTACGGCTGCATTTGGCAAAGCTGTAGTACCATAATAAAAAATAGAAAGGCCAAAGATTAATACCCCTAGGATAAAGTTTACAGTAACACCTCCTATCATGACGATAAGTCTTTGCCAGGCAGGTTTACTTCTAAACTCATGATCTTCTGGTTCTGAAGCGAGTTGCTCTTGATCCAAACTTTCGTCAATCATACCGCTTATTTTTACATACCCACCTAATGGCAACCATCCGATACCCCATTCAGTATCTCCAATCTTTTTACTAAAAAGCTTAGTGCCCCAAGCATCGAAAAAGATAAAGAATTTTTCTACACGAATACCAAACGTACGTGCTGCAATATAATGTCCCCATTCGTGCAGCGATACCAATATTGCTAAGGCCAGAATAAGCTGACCTGCCATTATCAATGTTCCCATTTTATTTTATTAAAAATTAAAGGTGCGAAAATATACTTTTAAGCCTGATTAGCTCAAGCTAAAGAATAGTATATGGACCAATCTATTTTTTTTTACGCTCAATAGGTTCTACCCCTTAATACAGAAAGAAGTACTCCCTACATGTTTTATAGGCACATCTTCTTTGATTAAACGTACTTGCCATATTTCAGTAGGTTTGAGCTGCTTTAATCGAACAAAAAGAACCTTACAACATTGTTCTATTAATTTGAACTCATCTTTCATAACCGTAATCACCGTCTCATGTATTTCTTCATAATTGATGCTATGATCCATATCATCAAAGGATTGAGATTCTTGTATCGTGGAAAACACTTGTATAGAAATGGAATAGAATCCACCTATTTTTCGTTCACTCTCGTACCAGCCATGGTGTGCTTTAACTCTAATATTATCTATACTTAGAATTGTTTCTAAACTACTGCTCATATCGGTCCTATCTTGACATTAAATTTTACATTTGCAAACATAGTTTTATAAACCAAAATGACCTTAGAAGAAATAAATTCCCTCAAAGAAGCAAAGAAAGGACAAGATCAGTTCTCGCATCCAGACTTTTACAATATGGATGATCTTCTAACCGAAGAACATCTGCTCGTGCGCGACAGTGTGCGCAATTATGTTAAAAGAGAACTATCTCCAATTATTGAGGCGTGTGCAGAAAATAACTATTTCCCATCTCACATTATTAAACAACTGGGTGAAGTTGGATGCTTTGGTCCACAAATACCTGCCGAATATGGCGGTGGCGGATTAGATTATATAAGCTATGGCATTGCAATGCAAGAATTAGAGCGATGTGACAGTGGCATTCGCTCTACTGCCAGTGTACAAGGCTCTTTAGTCATGTATCCTATTCATAAATTTGGTAGTGAAGAGCAAAAAAGAAAATTCTTACCAAAGCTCGCATCTGGAGATATGCTGGGTTGTTTTGGCTTAACTGAACCCGATCATGGTAGCGACCCGAGCGGAATGACCACTCACTTCAAAGAAGATGGCGAAGACATTATCTTAAATGGTGCAAAAATGTGGATCAGCAATGCGCCACAAGCAGACATAGCTGTTGTTTGGGCTAAAAACGAAGAAGGTACTATTCACGGCGTTATAGTAGAAAGAGGAATGGACGGATTTTCCACCCCAACTACGCACGGTAAATGGAGTTTAAGAGCAAGCATTACAGGCGAATTGGTTTTTGACAATGTACGAATACCAAAATCAAACATTTTACCCGGCGTGAAAGGTTTAAAAGGACCATTAACTTGTCTTAACTCTGCGAGATATGGAATAAGCTGGGGAGCAATTGGTGCGGCAATGGACTGTTACGAAAGTGCCAGAAGATACGCAGCCGAAAGAAAACAATTTGGAAAACCTATTGGAGGATTTCAACTACAACAAAAAAAATTAGCAGAAATGCTGACCGAAATTACCAAAGCACAATTAATATGCTGGAGACTTGGAAACCTAATGAATGCTGGAAAAGCTACTCCATCACAAATATCATTAGCCAAAAGAAATAGTGTAGAAATGGCTATAAATGTAGCTAGAGAAGCTAGACAAATGCACGGTGGTATGGGAATAACAGGAGAATATCCGATGATGCGACACATGATGAACCTAGAGAGTGTTGTTACCTATGAAGGTACTCACGACATACACTTGCTTATATTGGGCATGGAAATAACTGGCGAAAATGCGTTTACGTAGTTACGGAATTATTCTCGGAATCTGTTTTTTAACTTTTAGTGATGCAGCTAAACTGCCCAAAAGTTATACAAGTACTCCTGCACTCCTTCATATCTCCGCAATTAAGCAACATGACAGTATTGGTTTTAATATTGTTGAAGCGATTCAGGAACTAATCTACCCCAAATTACTTACAGGAGATCTAGCCCTTTGGGAAGGCAGTGATAAAAAAAAAATTGTAAGTTCCCAAGACTTCATGGCCTTAGAACGAAACGCACTACTCCCTTTTGTGAGTAGTAATGATTTATTCGTACATGAATACTGGGAAATATTCAATAAAACATTCACCTCTGAGCTTAAAGGATTTTCATTTACAGGGATCACCAAAGCAGGTAAAAAGATTAACTACGGATATGTAGATGTTCAAGATATCTCTAATCTGCTAAAAAACTCCATAATTCCTGCTAATGCAAACGGTTCGTCAGAGCTCAGCTATTGGAATGCTTTGCAAAGCAAAAAATATAATTTCCATCTAGTACAATTAGGAAATAATAATTTCAGAACCAATCCCAAAGCCTCATTACAACTCCAATATCAAGCTATTGAAGATCCAAATATCAATAGAGAGTTAGCTAAAATTATACCCGTTAAAAACATCAAGTACAGCGTTTTAGCACCCAGTATTAACTCCAATATTGAGAACAAAAACTTCTATAACATTTTCAACGAAAGCATAAACAATAACAAACAAGCTGTTCTAAATAATTCATTATCAGATCATTTCCAAACAATCCTCTTTGTACCTTGGGAAATAGATCAAATTAGTATTCATGAGAAATGGAGCCAATACAAAAATATCCCATTTCAAGAGCTGCAATCTATTGAACTTACAATTGATAACCACACAATTATTTTATCGTCAAAACAACTAGAAGAATTAGGAATTAAAATAAATTTGCAATCATTAGAAGAATATCTAAGCGAGAAAAGATTTACATTTTTAATAGAGCTAATCAACACACAAGATATAATCCCTCAACAATCAGAATCATACTACAAGGCCCTCTTTATAAACCCTTGGAATCAAATAACACAATAGAAATGACTAAAATTAAATTTGGAACGGATGGCTGGAGAGCTATAATAGCGCAAGAATACACAACCGATAATGTCGCTCGAGTGGCATACGCTACTGCACAATGGATTAAAAATACTTCGGACAACCACAGTGCGGTGGTAGGTTACGATTGCAGATTTGCAGGTAAATTGTTTACCGAAACAACAATCTCTGTATTTATCAATGAAGGCATAAAAGTGTATACTTCGGAAGGTTTTGTATCCACTCCAATGGTTTCACTTTCTACCTTAAAACACAAAGCATATGCTGGAATAGTAATTACGGCAAGTCATAATCCTCCAAGTTACAACGGCTTTAAAATCAAAGCACATTACGGAGGCCCTGCTATACAAGACGAAATTGATGCAGTTGAAATCTTGATACCGGAAAGTCACCAAGTAAAAATCCTTCCTATGGAAGAACTTAAAAAGAGTCACTTGGTTGAAATTATTGACATGGAGCAAGAATATATTGACCATGTAGAAGCTAATTTTGATATCGAAGCTATCAAAAACAGTGGAATCAAATTTGGTTACGATGCCATGTATGGTGCTGGTCAAAATGTAATACGAAGATTATTACCAGACACCTATTTAATGCATGCAGAATACAACCCTAGTTTTATGGGGCAGGCACCGGAGCCAATTGCACGTAACTTAAAACCTTTTGCAGAGCATATACGAAATAGTGACATATCATGTGGTCTCGCTACAGATGGAGATGCTGACAGGATTGGATTATTTGACGAAAATGGAGATTTTGTAGATTCGCATCATATAATTTTATTGCTAATTAGGTACCTAGTAGAAATGAAAGGCGTAAAAGGCAATGTGTATACGAGCTTTAGCTGTACATCTAAAATTAAAACCCTCTGCGATCATTATGGATTAGAAAACACCGTAACCAAAATAGGCTTTAAATACATCTGTAAAGAGATGATTGAAAATGATGCCTTGCTCGGAGGTGAAGAAAGTGGCGGAATAGCTGTAAGCACACACATTCCAGAACGTGACGGCATTTGGATGGGTCTTATCCTTTGGGAGTACATGGCAAAAACAGGAAAGACCTTGAGCGAACTCATACAGGAAGTATATGAAATCACAGGTTCATTTGCCATGGATAGATATGACTTACATGTTCCAGAAGAACAAAAGTTAGCGATTATTCAAATGTGTAACTCAAAAGATTATGCCCAATTTGGAGATTATACGGTAACAGGACATGAAACCATAGATGGTTTTAAATTTTTACTAAATGACGATAACTGGGTAATGATACGCCCAAGTGGCACAGAACCAATTCTTAGAGTATACGCACAAGCACCTACATCAGAAGAGGTAATTAGAATACTAGATGCAACTAAGACAACTATCCTTTCGTAATGTATTAACCTCAAGTTTACTTGTTTTTACTGTCATTTGCTATGCACAGGACAGTGCTCAATACCGCGTGCGAAAAACGCTCGTTATCGGCAGTAATACGATTGCGTACAGCACGCTAATGGTTGGACTCAATAATCTTTGGTATAAGGACTATCCTTCGTCTGCATTTCACTTTCACAATGACAATAAAGATTGGCTACAAATGGATAAAGTAGGTCATATGTATAGTTGTTACAACGAAGGCAGAGCTGGCATTGAAATGATGAAATGGGCCGGATTTACACAAAAACAATATTCAATTATTGGTGGTTCGTATGGTTTTTTTATTCAAACAGGTGTTGAAGTCCTAGATGGATTTTCAGCGGAATGGGGTGCTAGTATGGGAGATGTAACGGCAAATACGATCGGTGCGGGACTAGCAATATCGCAAAGCCTTGTTTGGGATGAACAACGTATCTTATTAAAATACTCTTTTGAATATTCTCCATATGCGGCGTATAGAACAAACTTATTAGGAAGTAATATCCCCGAAAGAATCCTTAAAGACTACAATGGTCAAACCTATTGGCTGAGCGGGAATATAAACGCATTCGCACCAACGAGCAAATGGCTTAAATGGTTGAATATAGCATTAGGCTATGGCGCCGATGGAATGGTTGGAGGAAACGATAATAGGTTTACAAGTGAAGGTAGATCATATGATTTTACGACTATTTTTAAACGTAGTAGACAATTTTACATTTCACCAGACATAGACTTTACGCGCATCCAAACCAAGCGAAAAGGGATTCATTCATTGCTTATAATTGCAAACTGTATTAAATTCCCTATGCCTGCGCTCGAATACCATACCGAAAAAGGCATAAGTGGTCACTGGTTGATGTTTTAATCCTTAGGGTAGACTAGAAACGCCTCAAATCACCCGCATGTTTAGGATCAAATTTCAACTCATACCTACGCCATGTTCCTTTCTCAAATTTAAGCATGTCATACGTCCCATCTGGAACATAATTTTCGTAACGCCCTACCAACGTCGGATTTAATGGAACTAGATGTGCGTAGACTATCGCATCTAGGTCACTATCATACCTGCAAAGCATAGAGGTATTGTCGCTAAAATCAAAAATCAAACGTGATACCAAATCTCCTTCTAAGTTGAAGATTTCGTCACCAAAATGAGGACGATTTGACTCGTCAAACCAAAGCACATCAATTATTTTACGATTGGTTTTATTATTTTGGCCATCCCAGCCAAATGTTAGGTAATAATCTTTCTTTTTCCAAACATAATGATGTATTTGATAATATAAAGCACCCATCCAATGCCTATTATCAAATTCACCGTAGGTTATGTCTCTATTGTATTCCGAGCTATCATAAAGACCGAATAAGACAAGACTATCATCACTATTCATTTGAATAGCTCCAAAATACATGTATCTGCCACTGTCAAGTAATAAGTTCCAAGTAAAAATTCTGAACCTATTGTCATCTGGACGTAACGCAGATACGGTTTTTAGTGAGTTAAAGTCATAATCAAATGAATTAGGCACTTTGAGTGCTTCTTTGAGGGTTTGCACAAAATAAAAGCAACTTGTAATACGCTCTGCCTTATCTGTGCCATTTATAATATTATTACTTAAGCCTTCAAGTTGAATCTCAAAGTTACGAATACTATCAACGTATAAAGAATCCATTTCTGCATTCAAATGACGCTGAGCATTTGCACCATAACACCAAAAAATTACGGAAAAAATAAAACCTATACGCATAAATTGTGTAACGGCTTTACATTGATTTTCGTGCCCTTTTGATTGATCAATACTATATATTTTTTATAACCATGGCGCTGGCTCCGCCTCCACCATTACAAATCGCTGCCGCTCCTATTGTTCCTTCATTCTGTTTTAGTACATTGATAAGGGTAACCAAGATACGTGCTCCAGAAGCTCCTAATGGATGCCCTAGTGCAACGGCTCCACCATTCACGTTTACTTTGGATGGGTCCAATTCAAGAATTTTATTATTAACCAATGCAACAACTGAGAATGCTTCATTTAATTCAAATGCATCTACATCAGCTAGACTACATCCTGCTCTTTCTAATGCTATAGGCAATGCTTTGGCTGGTGCTGTTGTAAAGAATTCTGGTTCATGTGCAGCATCAGCAAAGGACAATACCTCAGCAATAGGCGTTAAACCAAGCTCATTCATTTTTTCTTCACTTACCAATATTATACAAGCAGCACCGTCATTTATGGTACTTGCGTTAGCTGCAGTTACGGTGCCATCACTTCCAAACGCTGGTCTTAGTGAAGGAATTTTATCGAACATGACGTTGGTGTATTCCTCATCATCATACATAAGAATTGGATCACATTTACGTTGTGGAATTGGAACGGGAATTATTTCATCTTTAAACTTACCCATTTCAACTGACGCAGCCGTTTTTTTATATGAATTTATAGCGTACTCATCTTGTTCTTCTCTGCTAATGTTATGAATTTTTGCGGTATTATCAGCCGCAGACCCCATCATATAATCATTGTATACGTCCCTCAAACCATCATGTGCCAAACCATCTATAGCCGTAAAATTACCATATTTATACCCTGCTCTTGAGCCTGGCAAGTAATGTGGTACTTGACTCATATTTTCCATACCACCAGCTACCACAATGTGGTTATGCCCAAGCATAATAGAAGAAGCTCCAAGTGATACCGATTTCATACCACTTGCACACACTTTATTGATAGTAGTACAAGGTGTTGTATTAGGTAGTCCCGCAAAAATAGCTGCTTGCCGAGCTGGCGCTTGTCCAATTCCTGCTTGAAGTACGTTACCAAAAAAGACCTCATCTACATCATTAGGTTTAACTCCAGATTTTTCTAAGGCTCCTTTTATAGCAATTGCGCCCAACTTAGGTGCGCTTATTCCGCTTAACTTACCATTAAAACTACCCATTGGGGTACGAACTGCTGCTACTATGTATACTCGTTTCATTCTGCACGAAAATAGACTTTTGAAGTCATATCCCCATGTATGTCAATTAAAACAATTGTTGTTTAAATCCTATGCGAAGCCCCGTAGCGTATTGATTTTGAGAGATTGGAGAGGGCTTTTTTAGGGTGGAATTTAAAGTGTATTTAAATTGTGGGTTGATAAATAATTCCAGACGCTCACCTACATATTGACTAAGGGTAATACCTACCTCACTACCTATTCCAAATTTAGTAAAGATTTCTTCTTTTCTATTAAGCCAATAATAGTAATCTGTCTCAAAATCATAAACCAACGCATTTACGTGGTCCATTTTTTGAAAGTTTAAACCTAAATCCATAGTTAATCTTGACTTTTCAAAAGACCTTAGATTAATATTTAATCCTACCGGAATTTCTATAAATGAATAACTATTGGTGTAAGGGATATTGTTCTCTCTATTTTGCGGATCGAAACGCTCATAGAGTGGGCACGTCCCCATAAATTTTGCCGTTTCATAATTCGGATTTTTGAGATCAGCTGTCCTCACCAATATTTGTTCGCCATAGTTAGCATAATGCAATCCTGAAAAAACACTAATCTTATCGTTTAGTATTCTCCCTACGTCAATACCTATGGTATAAGAAGTAATAGGCTTATCTGTTTGATTACGTGAAGTTTCAGTAAGACCAAAGGTATAAACATGCTCATCATCTTGAGCCATACCCGCTACCTGAGATGCATCATAACTAAAGGTTCTATAATTGAGTGTAGGTGTAAAGCTAATACCGACATACCATTTACCTTCTTTAGGTAACATATCTGGATTTATCAGATAGTCACTCTCTATCTTGGCATAATATTTTTGTAACTGCTTACTTTGAATCAAGGAGCTAATATTCACATTGTCAATTAAAGTAAGGTTAAACAATTCCTTAGCATAAGTAGAATTTGCTTTTACTTCTATATTGTCAGCAGGCTGTAATGTAGTTCTTTTAGCGGGCAAAGCAGATATAACTTGTTTTTTAAGATTGTCAATCAGGCTTGAACTTTGGTCTAGAAGAGAAGGTCCTACAAGATTCGGTTTAGGCATTATAACCGTTTGCGACTTTTTCAGTTCTTTAGCGGCATTCTCTGTATGCCATAGTTTACCAATATGAAAATCAAAATCACGGAATGATTTACCTGTTACTAAGCTGTAAGTTTGAAAGAATAACAAAGCAATACCAAGCATTACTGCTGGCACTAAAGCCCAATAAACCAACTTTGACTTACCGTTTACTATTTTTTTGATATTACTTAGACCGACAAACACACTTATTATTGGCTACGAAAATAGAAGAATATGTCATTATTGATCCAGAGTTAAAAATGGTTTTACGGAAAAATGAGAATCCGAACCTTTTTAAATCAAGGTTGAAGTCTTTTCATACTCCAACTATTATTCTCAAAACAATAAAGAATGCGGTCATGCAACCGATTTTCTCTTCCCTGCCAAAATTCAATTTCTACAGGTTTTATCTCATATCCTCCCCAGTGATTTGGCTTAGGAATTACTTCATTTTTGAACTTTTGAAGGTAGAAATCTAACTTAGCATCCAAATCTTCTCGGGATGCTATCTCGCTGCTCTGCTCAGAAACCCAAGCTCCTATTTGGCTTCCTTTAGGTCTTGAATCAAAATATTCGCTGGATTCTTGTTCACTTATTTTAGATGCTTTTCCTCTAACAATAACTTGTCTCTCTTGGGCAATCCACGGAAATAGAATCGTACAATTTACATTTTTCTCAAGCTGAATGCCTTTGTGACTGCTGTAGTTGGTAAAGAAGACAAAATGACTTTCTCTCAAATCTTTAAGCAGCACAACTCTAGAATCTACCGCATTATTATGAACCGTAGAAAGCACCATAGCATTCGCCTCTGCAATTAGAGGCTCTGCAACTGCCGCTGCAAACCACTCTTCAAATAAGGTAAAAGGTTGAGGAGGTAAATTCGCTTCAAGTAAAGCGTCCTTTGTGTAATTTTTTCGAAGGTCTTTCACTAGCGTCTGAATGGCATTTTTGCAGGTCTGCCTCCCCCATTATTCATCATCTTCATCATTTTGCGCATTTCATCAAACTGCTTAATCAGTTTATTTACTTCGGTAACAGAGGTGCCACTGCCCTTTGCAATGCGTGTTTTTCTACTGCCGTCTAATGTCTCAGGATTTTGTCTTTCATACGAAGTCATACTTTGTATAATAGCTTCAATACCTTTAAAACTATCATCATCTATATCAATATCTTTAATCGCCTTTCCTACACCTGGTATCATCGCCATAAGATCTTTGATATTCCCCATCTTTTTTATTTGATTCAACTGCTTCAAAAAATCCTCAAAATCAAATTGATTTTTTCGCATTTTCTTTTGAAGCTTAGCTGCTTCCTCCGCATCAAATGTATTCTGTGCTCGTTCTACAAATGAAACGATATCACCCATACCCAGAATTCGACTCGCCATTCTGTCTGGATAGAAAACATCTAATGCATCTAATTTTTCACCTGTACTTACAAATTTGATGGGCTTATTTACAATAGATTTAATAGAAATGGCGGCACCACCTCTAGTGTCACCATCCATTTTAGTTAAAACTACTCCGTCAAAATCCAACTTATCATTGAATGCTTTTGCAGTATTAACAGCATCTTGACCCGTCATGGCATCCACCACAAAAAGTATTTCTTGTGGTTTTAGCTCAGATTTAAGATTACTTATTTCTGTCATCATTGCCTCATCTATACTTAAACGACCAGCAGTGTCAATAATAACCACATTGTGCTGATTCGCTTTAGCATGCTTAATCGCATCTTGAGCAATACTTACTGGATTTTTATTTTCTTCGTTCGCAAATACACTTACCCCGACTTGCTCACCTAATACTTTGATTTGATTTATAGCTGCAGGTCTGTATACATCGCAAGCTACCAATAATGGATTTTTGCCCTTTGATTTAAGGTGACTAGCCAACTTTCCCGAAAAAGTAGTTTTTCCCGAACCTTGTAATCCAGCAATTAATATGATAGCTGGACTGCCTGTTAAGTTGATAGGTTTAGACTCTCCACCCAAAAGCAGCACAAGTTCATCATTTACAATTTTTGTTAATAGTTGGCCAGGCGCTACGCTTGTTAATACATCTGCTCCTATCGCCTTATCTTTTACTGTATTGGTAAAATCTTTGGCTATTTTGAAACTAACGTCAGCATCTACTAAGGCACGTCTGATCTCTTTTACCGTTTCGGCTATATTTAGCTCAGTAAGTTTTGAATGACCTTTCAGGGTTTGAAATGCTTTGTCTAGACGGGATGATAAATTTTCGAACATGCTTTATTAAAGTGTGGCGCAAATTTACCTAAAAAAGAACTTGGACAGAATATAACATTCAAATTGTTCCTGTTTTGGATTTAGTATCCCAATTCTTCTCACTTTTTAAATGATAAAAGTCCTTGATTTATAATATTTTTGCCTTCAGAAATAATGAAATATTTAGTCTTTTTATCCGTAATCTTTATTGCCGCATGTACATCTAAGTCTGACCGCCTCAAAGAAGCTGAAGCTTTTTATGCACTTGCTTTAGAAAACAAAGATCCTTCTTTGGCTCGAGTGGCGCTATGCCAGATCATGCTCATTGATTCTAATATCCCCGCATACCAAGACTCCTTAGCAAGACTCTACATTGCGTCAAGCAACTTTGAAACAGGCTTGAGATACGCCGAAAAAGTATGTAAGAATGGCCCTTGTGAGAACATCCTAAAAGAAAATATGGCAGCAGCCTATCAACAACTTGGCAAGAATGATGAAGCCGAGAAATTAATTCAAGGTTTAATCGCTGACACAAAAGAAAATAAATACTTGTTCCAACAATTACTGATTTATTTTAACGCTGGAAAGACTACCTCGTTTGACAGTTTAAGTAGTGCTATGCTTCAACAAATAGAAACCGATTCGAGTATGGCTAAAACTATCGTACCCATAGTAGCTCCATCGTCTGGCGGAGATCAGATGGTTCCTATTAAAGCAGCAGTTTATTTTCTAATTGGAAATAATGCACTGAATACTACACGTGACATTAATAAAGGAGTAGAATACATGCAGCGTAGTTTAAAAGAATTCGCTCCCTTTGAAATGCCTCGCTATGTTTTACAACAAGTAGAACAATTAATGGCCCAGCAAGGGCGCTAAGCCAGTTATTTCTTTTGCCAAATAACTTCTTGTTTGCCGTCTAAGCGAAGGTACTCTCTGCTGAGTACAAATAAATAATCACTTAGTCTATTCAGAAATCGTATGTGAATGAGATATTCATCATTTTCGAGCGTCACCACTCTTCGCTCGGCACGACGGCAGATACATCGGGCTAAGTGGGTATGAGCACTTAACACATTACCTCCGGGTAATATAAAGTTTTTGAGTCTGGGCAATCCTTCGTTTAAGCGATCTATCTCTTTCTCAATTAGTAAAATATCCTCTTCTGAAACAGTTGGTAATTCAAAATCCAGATTCCCTTCCGAAGCTAAGACACTTCCTATATTGAATAATTTGTGTTGTATGTCTTGCAAAAAGTCCACATAAACGGTATCTTCCCCTGCAACTATACCAATTGCTGAGTTCAACTCATCAACAGTGCCGTAAGCTTCGATTTGTGCATTATCTTTACTTACTCGTGTTCCTCCCACTAAAGATGTTTGTCCTTTATCCCCTGTTTTGGTATAAATCTTCACTATGTTTTCTTATTTTAATTTAGATAACACTTAACTGGCTTGCAAGTTTGCCATCACGCATACGAATTGTTCTTTTTGCATATTGCGCAATATCTTCTTCGTGTGTAACCATAACTACTGTATTGCCTTCATCATGTATTGCTTGAAATAAGTGCATGATTTCAGCACTACTTTTACTATCCAAATTTCCCGTCGGCTCATCTGCTAAAACGATACTTGGATTGTTTATTAATGCTCGAGCTATGGCCACACGTTGACGTTGTCCGCCACTTAATTCATTTGGTTTATGGTCACCTCTATCGCCAAGTCCCACTTTTTCAAGGACAGCTTGCGCTCTTTCTAGTCGTTCTTTTTTGGCTACGCCGGCATACACAAGCGGCAATGCAACATTTTCCAATGCTGAAGTTCGTGGCAATAAATTAAATGACTGAAATACAAATCCTATTTCCACGTTTCTCACATTGGCTAATTCGTCGTCAGTCATCCCGCTCACATCTTGTCCGTTTAATAAATAGATACCAGAAGTGGGAGAATCCAAACAACCAATTACATTCATAAGCGTGGATTTCCCAGAACCAGACGGTCCCATTAATGCAACATACTCTCCCTTTTCGATTTTACACTCTAATCCGTTTAAGGCATTAATAGTGGTGGTACCCATTTGATATTTTTTGAAGATATTCTGTAACTCTATAAGCGCCATTATTTTGTGATTACTTTAGGAACTTTAAAATAATCAGAATCAGCAGATGGTGCATTTTTTAACGCATCATTTTTAGTCATGCCTACCTCAGCCAAATCTTCTCTTAGTATATTTTGTTCGTTATTTAAATAGATTAAAGGTTCAACACCCTCTGTATTTACTTCACGAAGTTTATCACAAAAGACAATAATGCGACCTAAATCTGCTTTTATTGCTTCTTTATCTTCCACATTAAATTCTAAACGGGAAAGGTGCGCCAAATCAGCTATTTTTTTATCATCTATTATCATAAACCATTCATTTCTTTAAACTTTGCTTCAATAATACCATACACTTGCTCGGCAAGTACTAATTCATCTCCCGATTTTAGATTTTCGGTAGGAATAGGTCGATGAATATGCATTCTCATGCGTCCTGGTGTACCGGCAGGTATCCATTCACCACAAGGGAGTCTTTTCCAATTATCTGGCAAGGTAACCGGAACGACCTCAATACCATGCTCTATGGCCATTTTAAATGGTCCTAGTTTAAAATCTCTCATTTTGGGCACTTGTGGGCCAATGCCTCCTTCAGGAAAATTAAGCAGGCTAATTCCTGATTTTAATTTTTTGTTCGCCAAATAATAGGCGCGTTTTGCTCCTTCTTTAGAAGATCTATCCACTGGCATATCTAGCGTTCTAAAGAAAATGCCAAATAAAGGTATTCGCGATAATTCCTTTTTAGCCATAAAACTAAAAAAATAAGGCATTTGCGTATTTACGGAGACAATATCAAAATAGGAGAAATGATTTGGCGTAAAAATATACGTTTTATCCAATTTTAATTCTTCATCCTTGGTTGTTTTGCCATAGAGCCCTGTTACAGCCATTAGCATTCTTCCCCAAAATCTACGCAATTTGTGGGCTTGTGGATACCATTTTGGCTTGGACAATAACACCACAAACAAGGGATATAGCACTAAGAATATCAGGATAAACCATATGAAAAAATAGATGGACCAAATATATCGAGGCAGCTTGCTTATCACCCTTTGAGGTATTCTGAAAGTTTATGTACTTGTCCATTTAAAAAATCAGCGAGAAGTTTTTCTGCCATCATTTTCATCATAAAATTCAGATCAGCATTAATAATCGCTTCTACTTCTGAGGTGTTTTCATCTACGAAAACTATATTCCATTGTATGTCAAATTTAAACGGCACCTTATTTTGCGGTACCATTACTATTTTAGTTGGGCTAGTTCTTTCCGTTATGGCGAGCTCTACAACTCCTATTCCTTCAATATCTAGTTTAGCTGTATCGGTTGTCGCCTCAAATGACCGAACCTTACTTGGCATAAGCACCTGGTAATTTGCGGGCACAGACAAGTAGTCAAATACTTCGATACTTGCCTTACTTATCGTGGATTTATTACTTTTTATTTCTACCATTTTTATTGTTTATACATCATATTGGTTCCTATAAAAGCCGCCATTAGAATTGAAATAATTAATCCTGACACTAAGCTACTACCTATACTAATCATGACGTAACCCATAGGCTTATATTGGGCAGCTATTTGTTGTTTAACCGTTATGAGCTCCATTGGTTTATCTGCAGGCTTTATGTTCTTATCTTGCTCCACTTTAAGTGTTGCTTGCTCAAATGATTCATTCACTTTAGCCTGATAAAAAGAGCCATCCGGAGCATACAATGCAAGAAATGCTATAATCATAACGCCAGCACGTACAATTGAAATCAACAAACCACTAAGTAGGGTTCTAGCAAGGCTTATTTGTCCACCCAGTAACTTTTTAGTAAGAATTAAACCTGCTCCTACACAAATTACTAGAACCGCTAGTTTACTTATATACATAGCAGCAGCATTGGAGTCAACACTTCTAAAAAACAGAAATTCCAGCAATGCACACAGTAGCCCTGCCAGAATTCCAAAAATCCAAATTGATTTCTGCATTATTTAAGTAAAACCTTAACCTTCGTTGCTATCTCTTCTTGTAAATTCATCAAAATCGTACTCCGGCATTAAATCACTCTTAACGTAATTTACCGTTTCTGTAAATGCTTCGTTGAATTTATTAAAATCTTCTTTGTATAAGAATATTTTGTGCTTCACATACCCACCATCTTCAAATTTACGTGTACTTTCTGTGATGGTAATATAATACTCTTCCCCTCGCGTTGCTTTTACATCAAAAAAATACGTACGCTTTCCCGCTCTTACCTTCTTAGAGAATACTTCTTCTCTGTCAAAATTTGACTCCGCCATTGTTATTATTCTGTACCTTAAGAGTACAAATGACGTAAATTTTTAGATTATTTTAACTATTTTTTTATTTTACACCTCGGTTGAATTCACTATTTGCTTTTCAAACAAAGCAGCATATACTCCATTTTTACGCAATAAAAATTCATGGTTACCTTGCTCTACAACCCTTCCTTGATCTAAAAAAATGATTTCACCGCAATCCTGAATAGAAGATATTCTATGACTAATATTAATAAACGTTTGCTCTTTCCCCCATTTTTTCAAGCCGTTTTTTATACTTACCTCTGTTTTGGTGTCTACCGCCGAAAGACCATCGTCTATGAGTAGAACAGTTGGATTTTTAACCAATGCCCGTGCAATCGCGGTTCTCTGTTTTTGACCACCACTTAAGGTGATTCCTCTCTCTCCCAAGATAGTCTCTAATCCATTGGGGAAGCCCTTTATTTCTTCTGTTAAACTAGCCGTATCTACTGCTAGTTCCAAATTAGAAGCCTGCTCTGGAGAAGTAATACCAAACAAAATATTGGCTTTTAGTGAATCTGAGAAAAGGAAGATATCTTGAGCAACATATGCAAACATCGTTTTTAGACTCTTTCTACTGTAATCCTTCAAACTAGTGCCGTCTAATCTAATTTCTCCTTCTGTAGGCTCATATACACCCATCAATAATTTTGCGATAGTGCTTTTGCCACTTCCGGTAGTTCCTATGATACCAAACTTCGTGTTTGCTTCAACTTTAAAAGATACATGACGAAGCACCCATTCATCTGATTCAGCATACCGAAATGACACATTATCAAAAACAATATTTTTCTCCAATTTGGCAATGGTTTTTGTACCTAAATCCTCATCAGCGGGTATATTTAAAAATTCTTCGATACGGGACTGAGATGCCGCTCCTTGTTGCACTAATGACGTTACGTAACCAAGACTGGCTACTGGCCAGGTTAACATATTAACATATAATATATACTCCACAATATTACCTAAGCTAAACCGCCCATCCACCACTGCATTGCCTCCCACATATATGGTAATTAAAACACTTAAACCAACAAGACCCATAACGGCAGGCATAAAAACACCATTAATTCTTACTAAGGCCATGTTATCGTCCCTGTAACCCTCATTTAAAGTATCAAAATCTCTAGCAAAATCATTTTCTCTGCCGTAGGATTTTACTACCGCTATCCCCGCAAACGTTTCTTGGGTGTACGAAGTAATTATGGATAGTTTTTTTTGAATTATGTCACTTTTTTTATTGATCGAATCGCTAACTAGATATATGGTTATAACCAATATTGGAAGTGGGATCAACACCCATAACGTAATAGTTGCATTTACTGAAAACATAAGCCCTACTACCATGAGAATCATAAAGGTCAAATTAAGCGCATACATAATAGCAGGGCCAGTAAACATTCGTACTTTAGAAACATCATCACTAATTCTGTTCATGAGATCTCCAGTATAATTTTTAGAAAAAAAACTCTGCCCCATTTGTTGATAATGTTTAAAGATGTCATTCTTTTGCTCGTACTCTATCTTTCGAGACATTATTATAAGCGTCATGCGCATGTAATACATACACCAGCCCTTGAGCAAGGCAGCTACTAAAATCAATGCGCCAGACAATACCGCTAATTTTGCGGATGAATCAAAATACGCCGGCAAATACTTACTGTATTCCGGCAGTTGATTATTGTTGAGCAGCCCAATAACACCATCTACAGATTCTCTCACAATAGGTGGTATCACAATCGCGAACAAATTTGAAAGGATTATAAATAAAAGACCCGACATTAAGTATTTACGGTACTTTACGAAATATTTCTGTAGTGAGAGAAGCTCTTTCAAAGGGTCGTGATTTTCGGAATGAATTTAAATATACTTTTGCTGCAAAGTTAAGATTCATTAACGATATAAAGTTAAAATAAATGAGCACAGCGACAACAACAATTCACGACAAGCAACTAGGGATATTTGCCGAAGTTAAATCAACTAATCACGAGCAAGTAGTCTTTTGTAACGACAATGCTAGTGGCTTGAGAGCAATAATAGCGATACATAATACTGTCTTAGGCCCTGGTCTAGGCGGTACGCGTATGTGGAACTATGCTACAGAAGCAGAAGCTTTAAATGACGTTCTTCGCTTATCTCGCGGCATGACATACAAAGCAGCCATATCAGGTTTAAACCTAGGTGGTGCCAAAGCCGTAATCATCGGTGATGCCAAAAAAGACAAATCAGAAGCATTGATGAGAAAATTCGGTCGCTTTGTAGAAAACTTAAACGGTAAATATATAACAGCTGAAGACGTTGGAACAACGACTAAGGACATGGAATATGTAAAAATGGAAACGGATAGTGTTGCTGGATTGCCTGAAAGTATGGGCGGCGGTGGCGACCCTTCTCCTGTAACCGCATATGGTGTGTATATGGGAATGAAAGCAAGTGCCAAAAAAGCATACGGTTCAGATAGCTTAGCAGGAAAACGCATTTCAGTACAAGGTATTGGAAAGGTTGGGATGCATCTTGTTGAGCTAATACATAATGAAGGTGCTATAATAACTGTGTCTGATATAAATGAAGAAAGCCTGCAACATGCGGCAACGACTTATGGCGCTAAAGTAGTGAATGGCGATGAGATCTATACTCAAGATGTTGACATATTTGCTCCATGCGCATTGGGCGCTATTCTTAATACCGAAAATATTAATGCGCTAAGATGTAGCATTATAGCTGGAGCGGCTAACAACCAATTAGCGAATGAAGATGAACATGGAACTTTGATTAAACAAAAAGGTTTGTTATATGCTCCTGATTTTTTAGTGAATGCTGGAGGTTTGATCAATGTATATTCTGAAGTAATAGGTTACAACCGAGAAAATGCAATGCGTGATACTGAAAAAATATACGATACCACGTTAAATATCTATTCCGTAGCAGAAGCTCAAAATATCCATACACAACAAGCAGCTACCATGCTCGCTCAAAAACGAATAGACGACATACTTAGCGTACGTTCAACATACTAGTTTTGATTAACTGGCTTTCCAAATATGAGAAGGTTATACTTGCTTCAGCAAGTCTCTTAGTAGGCGTATTCCTATTTTATCTAGCAACCATTTCACCCGGGGTAGAAGGTGGTATGGACTCCTATAATCACTACCTGATTGCCAAGAATACTTGGTCGCATCCCTACTTGTTCCTAGACCAGTGGGGTAAACCAATTTATAACTTAATGGCAAGTCCTTTCGTTCAATTTGGGATGCTGGGAGCAGTAGTTTTCAACATTATTTGTCTTTTATTAAGTGCTTTTTTTGCGTACCGTATTTCCCAAAAAATAGCACCTAAATTTGCATTTATTGCTTTATTAATGACGCTTTTTAGTCCTGTATTTTTAGATAATATTATATCTTCCTTAACAGAACCTTTAAGTGCATTATTGGTCACCTTATCTCTGTTCTTACTCGTAAATAAGCGATATTCACTTGCTGCTTTACTGGCTGGATTTCTACCTTTTGCAAGATCAGAAGGTTTTATAATTTTAGGCGTTATTTTAGTATTCTTGCTACTTAAAAAAGAGTTTAGATCTATTTCCTATATACTCATAGGAAGTACTTTCTTTAATACACTAGGCTGGATTATTGAAGGTGAACCTTTTTGGATTATCACTAAAAATCCTTACATTTCATTTGCATTATCCGGTGTGAACGTATGTGGCTCTGGAGGTTTTTCTCATTTCTTATATGCTGGACATTACACCTTTGGACAGGTAACATGTATTTTACTTGTAGTGGCAACTTTATTTTTGGCGTGGGACATTTTAAAAGATGGGATAAAACAGCACTTAGAATTGTTGCTGGTGCTTGCTGTATTTATTTCTTATTTTCTCGCGCATGTACTCATCTGGTGGTTGGGTATGATGGGCAGTTGTGGATACATTAGAGTAATGACTGTTATAGCACCCATGGTGGCTATTTTAGTTTCATTTGCTTTGCAAAAACTAGTACATCTGCGTCTTATACAACAGCTCAAAAATCTTAAATTGTACACTAACCTGTTCTTACTTTTTTTAGTTATTAACACCATTTATGTGCCCTACAGATATTATGCTTACAAGTATCCACTTGCCATTTCAGCTGAGCAAGAGCAGTATGTAAAAGTGGCAGATTGGTATGAAAAAAAAGGATTGAAAAACAGAACTAAAATTATTCTTTACCCGTATTTTAGTATCATAGCCAACATTGATCCTTATGATAAAAATCAGCTATTGGAATTTTGGGAATCTAGCTTTCAATACAGCAAAAAAGGAGATATTTTGTTTTGGGATTCACACTTCGGACCGAACGAATGTAACACCCCTCTAGCGAGACTAGAAGATGATCCTCAATGGAAGAAAATACATAGTGTTATCCCCCGTTATAAGATTTCGACGGTGAATGATGTACCCTTTGAAATACACGTATTCGAAAAAATAGAATAAAAGGTACAAATAGAGCGTGTACCTTCCCGTTTTTTAATTAGGTTTGCCCCCGCATTTTGTTCAATGATAAACAGACGATTAATAAGAATTAAAGCTTTCCAAGCGTTATTTGGTGAGTACGGTCAAGAGCAGTCACGACCTAGTATAGTCGTAAACCAAGTACAAAAATCAATACACGGATTAGGAACCAATTTTCTTGCTGTTCTATCGTTCGGACCAGAATTTTGTCACTTTATATCTTCAGAACACAACCCATCTGAATTTAAATTTAAACCCACAGAGACGGATATTAAGTCTTTTCAGCTTTTTACTGAAAATGTATTTTTTAAAGATCTTGAAGAAGAAAAAAAGATAAGTACGTATCGCGCAAGACCGACTTTAGATTGGCAACAAGAAAAAGACATTATGTTTCTTATTTACAAGGAGTTGAAGAAAACTACCGAGTACGAAGAGGCCATTAGTGGTGAGTTAACTCCAAAAGTACAGACGGATTTCGCTCTTTTTATTTACAAGTATTTGATGCTCCATTCAGTTGAGTTTGAGCAACTGATGGAAGATAAGAACATTGTTTGGTATGATGAAAAAATTCCAATACTAAAAAGTGTAGAAGGTCTTCTGTCTGAATATGAAAAGTCTAGTGATATAGTTTTGCCTGAACTTTTTAAAAATGAAGATGAAGATCTTCAATTATCAGAAGATTTAATCCTAAAATACTTTGAGTTTAGAACCGAATTAGAAGAAGGTCTACAAGAATTTACGCCAGGATGGGACAGCGAACGAATGACTAAAATAGATCATTTATTGATGATAATGGCCTTGTTGGAGTTTAAACATATGCCAATGATACCTGTTAAAGTAACCTTGAATGAATACATTGAAATTGCCAAAATGTATAGCACACCCAAGAGCTCAAAATTCGTAAATGGGACACTAGATAAAATCTTAAAAGATTGGAATAGTAAAGACTTAATAAAGAAAAAAGGCCGAGGACTTATCGGATAAACACTAATCTGTTAATTTTGTAACCAATATAGAATGACTTAACCCCTAATTTAACAAATGAAAAAAATAATCTTATTAGCACTTACAATCATTACCATTGGCGCTTGTAGCCCAGGTACAAAAGACACCTCAATGGATGCCTCAGTTATCGAAACCGATGGAGCCGTAAATGAGCCGGCATTTGATTTCAATGGAGTTACCGCATGGGATTTTGGAAAAATAATAGAAGGCGAACGCGTTGAGCATACATTTAAATTCAAGAATACTGGAAAAGCAAATTTAGTTATTGCTAGTTGTACTGCAAGTTGTGGATGCACCATACCAGAATGGCCAAAAGAAGCAATTGCACCTGGTGAAAGCGGAGAAATTAAAGTTGAATTCAATAGCGCTGGCAAAAGTGACATGGTAACTAAAGACATTACCATTATGGCAAATACAAATCCCGTAAAAACAGTACTTCAAATCAAAGTTTTTGTAGAGAAAAAAACAGCAGAATAATATGGAAATGACAACTATGCTGCTTTTTTATGCAGCCTTCATCGTAATACTTTACTTCTTTTTTATTCTTCCAAATAAAAAAAAGCAAAAAGCACTTAAACAATTTATCACCGATCTAAAAAAAGGCGACAAAGTTGTTACCACAGGAGGTCTTCACGGTAAAATTGTGGAACTAAAAGAACTAACGGCAATAATAGACGCCGGTAATAATATCAAACTAAAAATAAACAGAGCTGCAATTAGCATGGAAGCTTCTATGCTATTATCCAATGACGTCTCTGAAGACTAGGAGTATGCAACATCTTAGAATAGGCATAACGGGTGGCATGGGCGCCGGAAAATCTACAATGTGTAAGATTTTTGGGCAACTCGGTGTATCCATTTACGATGCCGATTCTCGCGCTAAATTTATTATGAGCAACAACCAGGAGCTCAAAAAAGCCATCACTGAAAATTTTGGTTGGGATGCCTACACGCGCAAGGATGAATTAAACCGTGAATACTTAGCTAAAGTTGTCTTTAACAACGAAGAAAAACTAGAATTACTCAATAACTTGGTTCACCCAGCTGTCAAAAATGATTACGAACAATGGGCTCAAGAGCACAGAGATGAACCATACTCGTTAAAAGAAGCTGCTTTATTATTTGAAAGCATGAGTTATAAAACACTTCACAAAGTAATCGTAATCGCTAGTCCTATTGAAACTAGGATAGAGCGTATAATGAAGCGTGATCACGTGAAGCGTGAAGATATTTTAAAACGCATTCAAAATCAATCAACTGATCGAGAACGTATGAACAAAGCTGATTGGGTCATTTACAATGACGGTGTTCGTTCTTTAATAGAACAGACATTAGAAGTACACCGTGAGATATTAGCCATTAGGGAATCTGAAGTTTTGCCCTTTAAATCATAAAACCATGAGCAAATCACTAATCTTAAATCATGAAGAAATTTCGCTAAAGCTTGATCGAATAGCATGGCAAATACTGGAGCATCATTACGGAGAAGAAACTATCGTATTGATTGGATTGGTCGACAGAGGAAGTGAAGTTGCTGAAAAAATAAAAAATCGTCTTGAAAAATTCGGATCTACTAAAATACTATTTAGTACTATTAACCTAGACAAGTCCATCGGGTTAGCATCAAAAGTCACCATAGAAAACCCTAGTTTAATTGCCGGAAACCCAGTTATATTAGTAGATGATGTATTAAATTCAGGTGTAACTTTATCCGCAGCCTTAAGAGAAGTACTTAACCACTCACCCAAAAGTATAAGAACTGCTGTATTGGCAAATAGAGATCATCATAAATTCCCTATACAAGCCAATTATGTTGGTATTTCGTTGGCTACAACACTTCAAGAAAACATTTCCTACCAAGTTACTGATGACCAAATGAGTGTTTGGCTTGGATAAGTTTTAACATCTTTTTTTTTCGGAAGTTTAAGGGTATTTCATATGTGTAGAATTTTAATAACTCTACATTCGCAGCACTTTTATGACCGAATTAAAAAAAACCATTCTTAAAGCATGGGAAAACAGAGAATTACTGCAAGACCTTGACGTCCAAAAAAGCATTCGCCAAGTTATTGAGCTAATAGATAAAGGACAATTAAGATGTGCTGAGCCAACGATAAATGGCTGGCAGGTAAATGATTGGGTTAAGAAAGCTGTCATTCTATATTTCCCTATTCAGAAAATGCAAACCATAGAAGTAGGGCCTTTTGAGTTTTATGATAAAATGGCGCTTAAAAAAGATTATGAAGCGCAAGGTGTACGCGTAGTACCCCATGCTATTGCACGTTATGGTGCATTTCTAGCCAAAGGAGTCATTATGATGCCCAGTTATGTGAACATAGGTGCCTATGTAGACGGCGGAACCATGGTGGATACGTGGGCTACGGTGGGCAGTTGTGCTCAAATCGGTAAAAATGTACACCTAAGTGGGGGCGTAGGCATTGGTGGGGTTTTAGAACCCGTACAAGCCGCACCTGTCATTATAGAAGATGACTGCTTTATTGGAAGTAGATGTATTATAGTAGAAGGTGTACACGTGGAAACCCAAGCAGTGATAGGGGCCGGAGTAACCCTCACTATGAGTACAAAAATTATTGACGTAACAGGCCCGGAACCAATAGAATATAAAGGCAGAGTTCCTGCACGTTCAGTCGTTATTCCAGGTAGTATTCAAAAAGAATTTGCAGCCGGAAGCTATGGCGTAAATTGTGCACTTATAATTGGTACACGCAAAGAATCTACCGACAAGAAAACTTCATTAAATGACGTGCTTCGCGATTTTCAAGTGCCTGTGTAAATGAAAATAGGTTTTGACGCTAAACGATATTTTAGTAACAGCACAGGCTTGGGAAACTATGCACGCTGGCTTATCAATTCGTTACCACAAGACCAAATAGAATCCATACTTTATCAGCCTAAAAGCACAGGAAAATCAAGCCCTGCTCCTATTTCATTCCCCAAAAGTTGGTACAAATGGGTTCCTTCCCTGTGGCGGAGTAAATTTATATGTAAACAATTACAAAACGAGCACTTAGATGTATACCACGGACTAAGCAATGAACTACCGTTTGGCATACACAAGCTTAAGCTTAAAACAGTGGTAACCATCCACGATCTTATTAATCTTAGATATCCAGAAAACTATGGTGTTATAGATCGTTTTATTTACAAGAAAAAGTTAGATTACGCTCAAAAGTATGCTACTAAAATTGTAGTACCAAGTGAGCAAACCAAAAAGGATTTACTCTATTTTTTTGATACAGATCCCAACAAAATTGAAGTTATTCCGCTCAGTCTCCCAAAGCCACGTGCAATTGAAAAAACAGTGGATTTGTCAGATTATATCTTGTGTGTAAGTGGATTTAGCAAACGAAAGAATCTAGAAGCTCTTCTGGAGGCATATAAGCATGTGCCTGGCAAAATACGTTTACTCTTGGTAGGAAAGGGAGGTGACACAACGAGCCAGATTCAAAGAAAATCAAAAGAAGATAACAGAATCGAAATAAGACAAAATGTTACCGATAAAGAGTTATCTCAATTATACTCAGATGCACTATTTTGTGTTTACCCTTCGCTATTCGAAGGTTTTGGATTACCCATATTAGAAGCTTTTTTACACGGCAAAACAGCTGCAACCTCTAATATAAGTAGCATGCCAGAGGTAGGGGGCGATGCCGCAACTTATTTCGATCCACAAGATGTGTGTAGTATTAAGGATGCTATTGAATTTCTGTTAATCCAAAGTAATAGAAAACAGAAAGAATTAGAAATCCCAAATCAACTGGCACTTTTCAATTCTAACTACCTGATCAACAAATATATTAAGCTCTACAAAAGCCTTTTTTAGTAATTGCACAAAACTTTCTTGACTTGATATGACTAGGTCATGACACATCTAAAGAAAATAAGAGTTTAGATTTGTCCCATAATGTTATTTGAAGTTGTTTGTAAACATTAACATTATTTTAGTTTTAGTTTTTGGTTTCAAAAAGAGGGAAATTTCCCTCTTTTTGTGTTTCATAACCCTTTCATTTTCAATTCTATTTATACCAATTCTAAAAATATTTTACAATGTGGAATAATTGGTAAAACTCTGTTATATTTAAATAAAATTCAAGGTATTTTCGCAGCGCTAAAAATTATTCAATTAATACCATCATAACGTATAAATGATATTTCAAACCAACAACCGATTAAAGGGGTTATTTCTATTTATAGGACTCTTTATTATTCAGTATTCATTTGCATTCGAAAACAACTTGAAACGACCTATAAATGGTCAAGATGGTTCTGTGGAGCGAATTGAAGAGGGAAGTAAGCTGTTTAATGCCAATTGTGCATCGTGCCATGCTTTAAATAATAAAGTAGTTGGTCCTGCACTTGCAGGTGTGGTTGACAAGTACAGTGAAGATTACACTTGGCTTTTAAGCTGGATTAAAAACAATCAGAAATTAGTAAAGAGCGGTGACGAAAGAGCTAATAAAATCTACGCAGAATATAATGGCGCTGCCATGAATATATTCGAAAACCTATCTGATGATCAAATTACAAGTGTTTTGATGTGGATAGACAACGGAGGTGATGGAGGGACTATCGCTGTTGACGCTTCTGTAACTCAAGAAATTGCGCCGGTTAGCGATGGGTTATTTAGTAAAATTAACTGGATAGTAGTTGTAATGTGCTTGTTGGTCTTTGCCGTTATTTTAATGATTCTTGGAATACTTGAATTGGTATCTAACATCACCGGAAGAGAAGTTATAAATTGGAATAACATTAACGCCTACATGATGTTGGTATTCTTAGTGGGTTTTTTCGGTTTGGTAATCTATGAATATAGCATACACAATCAATTCAACCTTGCCAATTTCGAATCTGCCTCTGAGCACGGAATTGAGATGGACAGAATGATGAGATGGACCTGGATAGCTACACTTCCAGTGTTCTTTGTTACTCAATTCCTTTTATTCTTCTTCTCATTCAAATACAGACAAAAACCTAATCACAAAGCATACTTCTTATCTCACAACAACAACCTTGAGTATGTATGGACCTTAATCCCGGCGATTGTTTTAGCTGTGTTGGTTTCTGGAGGATTTAAAATGTGGAATAAAGTATTACGTTCTGATCCAGATGGTAAAACACAACAGATAGAAGTATTTGCCTACCAATTTGGTTGGAATGCTAGATATCCTGGAGCAGACGGAGAATTAGGTAAAGCAAACTTTAACCTTATCAATGGAGTTAATCCATTAGGTGTTGCTAACAGAGAGCACGCTGTTGAGCTTATTAAAGAACTTGAAGCAGACATATTATCTATGGACACCGCTCTCATGAGGCTTCCTAAAGAGCTTGCAGCACTGAAATCTGGTTTAGGTGGGCTTGTAGACGATGAACGAAAAGACCAATTAAATAAGATCAAAGCATATACTTCTGGTGACAAAAAAGCAGACTTAGAATTATTGATTAGAGCTAGACACACTCAAATAGACAGACTTAAAAAAGCGCTAGCAGCAGAAGGTGGAATGTTTGACGGTAAAGGAGATGATGACCAAGTAGTTGGTGAAATTCACTTGGTTAAAGATAAGCCCGTAAGATTGAGATTTAGAGCAAGAGATGTTATCCATTCTGCTTACTTGCCATACTTCAGAACACAGATGAACGTAGTACCAGGATTACCTACCGAGTTCACTTTCACGCCTATTAAGTCTACTAGAGAAATGCAAGCAATTAAGGGAGATCCAGAGTTTGACTACTATTTAGTATGTAACAAAATATGCGGTAACGCACACTTTAACATGAAGATGAAAGTAGTAGTTGAAGATCAAGCTTCTTATGATAAATGGATGGCTGAGCAAGCTGCCCTTTTTGTTAAGAAACCAGAAACACCATCATTACCTACAAGTGTTTCAGACTCTACTTCGACAATTGAAACTGTAGCATTAAACTAACAAAACAAAATCAAGCGGATTAACGTTAAATAAAAGAAATGAGCACAGCAACAGCACACGCACACACTGACGATCATCACCACCACGAAGAAAGCTTCATCTCGAAGTACGTATTCAGTATGGATCACAAGATGATCTCCAAGCAATTCCTTATTACAGGTATAATAATGGGGGTTATTGGTATGGCAATGTCTATAGCATTCCGTTTACAACTTGCTTACCCAGACACTAGTTTCCCTATTTTGGAATGGTTATTTGGCAGTAAATGGGCGCCAGACGGCCATTTAGATGCAGGATATTACATGGCATTGGTAACTATGCATGGTACCATAATGGTATTTTATGTACTTACTGCTGGTCTTAGTGGAACATTCGCTAATCTTCTTCTTCCTTTACAAGTAGGAGCTAGAGATATGGCTTCTCCATTTATGAATATGCTTTCCTATTGGTTATTCCTACTAAGTAGTGTGGTATTACTTTCTTCATTATTTGTAGAAACAGGACCTGCTTCAGGTGGATGGACGATCTACCCTCCCCTTAGTGCATTGCCTAAGGCTATGGCTGGTAGCGGAATGGGGATGACACTTTGGTTAGTAGCCATCGTTATTTTTATCGCATCATCATTGCTAGGAGGTATTAACTATGTAAGTACTGTGCTTAATATGAGAACAAAAGGTATGTCTATGACTAGATTACCACTAACGGTTTGGGCGTTAATGCTAACAGCTGTTCTTGGTATCCTTTCTTTCCCGGTACTTTTAGGAGGTGGTTTACTACTGCTTTTTGATAGAGGTTTTGGAACTTCTTTTTATTTATCAGACATTTACTTAGGTTCTGCAGGTGCACTTGAGCACACAGGTGGTAGCCCCGTATTATTTCAGCATTTATTCTGGTTCCTTGGTCATCCTGAGGTATATATTATTATTATGCCGGCTTTAGGGATAACTTCAGAAATTATAGCCGTAAACTCACGTAAGCCAATCTTTGGATATACCGCAATGGTTATCTCATTATTAGGTATTGCCTTCTTATCATTTATCGTGTGGGGACACCATATGTTTATAACAGGTATGAATCCACTTCTTGGTGCTGTATTCTTGGTAACTACCTTGATTATTGCTGTACCATCCGCTGTTAAGACATTTAATTACTTAGCTACCTTATGGAGAGGTAACATACGTTTTACCAATGCCATGATGTTTGCTATAGGATTAGTTTCGTTCTTTATTTCTGGTGGTCTTACAGGTATATTCTTAGGAAATGCCGCGCTAGATATACAATTACATGATACTTATTTCGTAGTGGGTCACTTCCACATTGTTATGGGTTGTGCCGCTATATTTGGAATGATTGCAGGTATCTATCACTGGTTCCCAAAAATGTTTGGACGTATGATGAACAAACCACTGGGTTACATCCACTTCTGGTTAACTTTCATATCTGCTTACTTGGTATTTTTTCCAATGCACTTTATGGGATTAGCTGGTGTACCTCGTAGATATTACGCATTCACACTATTACCTGAATACAATGTATGGGCAGATGTAAACGTATTAATGACGTTAGCTGCGATTTTAGGTGGTATTGCTCAAATTGTTTTCTTATACAACTTCTTCTCTAGTATCTTTATTGGTAAAAAGGCAACTCAAAATCCATGGGAAGCCAATACACTAGAGTGGACAACACCTGTAGAAAGAATACATGGAAACTGGCCAGGTGAAATTCCAACTGTTTACCGTTGGGCTTATGACTACAGTAATCCAGCTCACGAAGCTGATTTTATGCCACAAAATATTCCGGATGAGCATAGCGCAGAAGAATTATTCGAAAAGAATACCTCTGTTGATCCAGCACGTAAAGATTCTCCAGTAAAAGAAACTGTAGATTTCTTTACCCTACTTAGAAATTGGTATAAGCCACGAACGGTTTAAGATGAAATACGAAAAGCCATTCACCTCGTGAGTGGCTTTTTTGATTACTCACCTAAAGAAATAAGCTAACCATGGGACATAACGCATACTTAAAATTAAACTGGCTTTCCATTTTCTTTATCTTCTTGCTCTTTGTTATAGGCGGGTTAGTAAGAAGCACCGGAAGTGGCATGGGATGTCCAGACTGGCCAAAATGTTTTGGCGAGTACGTCCCTCCTACTTCCGAAAGTGAATTACCTGTTAATTATGAAGATTTCTTTACCAATCAGCGAGTTCAAAAAACAGAACGTTTTGTATCTTTACTAAAAAAAATTGGTTTAACAGATAAAGCCGCAGAAATAGAAAATAACACTTCCTTAAATGAATCACATCAATTTAATGTTTTAAAAGCCTACGTAGAATATATCAACAGACTATGGGGGGCTGTTACAGGTATTATCGTTTTTGCGTGTTTCCTTTTATCAATCCCATATTTACGGAATAATAAAAAGGTGTTCATTTTTACTACCCTTGGATTTATCTCTGTTTTTTTGAATGCTTTGCTAGGTGCAGTAGTTGTGAATTCCAATTTGATTGGAGGCATAGTTACAGCTCATTTTATTGCTGCCTTTGCATCTATCTGTTTTTTTATTATTGCTAGACATTTTGCACAACCTTTCCCATCAAGTATTTTAACAAGTGGTCAGAAAAGAATGGCTTTTTTTCTAATGATTTTGATAGCCATACAAGTAATTTTAGGCGCAGAATTAAGAGAGCTTTATGATGTATTAAATCATGTTTTAAATTTTGGTGAAAAAACGAACGCATTAGCACCCACATTTCAATACCACGGTTTGTTGGGTATACTCACTGCAATAATGGCTATTTACCAGCTTATTAAGATCCCAAAAACCTACAAATCAATTAAATATGTAAAGTGGATTGCTATACTTGCCGTTGCTCAATTAGGCTTCGGTCCTATGGCTTTACTACCTGAAACTGCATCCATTTCAAAACTATTCCATATTAGTTTTGGAGCAGCCATATTTGTATTACAATTTTATATTTGCACCGCTTTTATAAGCACATCAAAATCAGAGAGATAACGAAGTTGAAATCAACTGTAATACACACCGAATCCATAGGCATCAAAGCTAAGTTAAGCGACTACAATCAGTTGATTAAATTTAGATTGACTTTTACAGTAGTGCTCTCCTCTGTTTTAGGATATCTAATTGGTATGAGTGGCGGAGTTAATTGGGCTGAATTGTCTGCACTAATCATTGGCGGCTTTCTGGTTGTTTCTTCTTCTAATGGATTAAATCAAATCGTAGAAAAAAACTATGATATATTGATGACACGCACAGAAAATAGACCGTTAGCCCAAAATAGAATGGGCGTATTAGAAGCCGCTGTTTTTTGCACTATCACAGGTATCGTAGGTGTTTATTTACTAGGAACGTTTCTTAATCAATACGCTGCTATTTTAGGTGTCGGATCATTAATTAGTTATGCCTTCATCTACACGCCACTCAAAAGAGTATCGAGTGTGGCTGTGTACATAGGTGCTGTGCCGGGTGCTATTCCACCTTTACTGGGTTGGGTTGCGGCTACAGGTAAATTCTCTGCTATTGCCGGTATTCTGTTTTTAATTCAATTCATATGGCAATTCCCGCACTTCTGGGCAATTGCATGGATACTTGACGACGATTATAAAAAAGCAGGTTATAGACTGTTGCCATTAAAATCAGCAAGATCAAAATCATCTGCAATGTTGATTGTTTTATCTTGTGTTTTATTAATCCCTGTTAGTGTCATTCCGTACCTTATTGGAATGGCAGGATTATACAGTGCGATTATAATTACCGCTAGCTCTTTAACCTTAACTATTTTGGCTATTCAACTATATAAATCACTGTCGATGGCAGACGCAAAAAAATTGATGTTTGCATCTATTATTTACAACCCTTTGGTCCTTATATCGTTATTAATAGATAAGATATAAATTAACATGAAAGAAGAAGTAGAGTACACCGGCATTCATCCTAAAAAATTCAGTCTTTGGCTGCTTTTACTCGGAATTTTAATGCTTTTTGCTGGATTAACCAGTGCATACATCGTAAGACGAGGTGATGGTAATTGGTTTGATTTCCCGATACCCACCGTTTTTTTATATTCAACAATCATAGTTTTACTAAGCTCACTGAGTATGTGGTACGCATACAGATCTGCTAAAAAAGACGAAATTGGAGGAGTAAAACTGGGTTTAGTCATCACTATTTTGTTAGCCATCGCTTTTACATTATCTCAATATTGGGGATGGTCTGTTATGGAAGAACAAGGTTTATATTTTGTAAATCCAAAAGAAGGAGAAAAAGTTTCGGCCTCTTTCTTAATTGCCATTGCGGCTATACATTTAGTTCACATTTTAGCAGGAATACTATTCCTGATTTCAACTTACATAAAGACTTTAAATGCCAAAGTTCACAAGAAAAACTTATTAAGTATTGACATGTGCAATACTTATTGGCACTTCGTAGGTCTTTTGTGGGTTTATTTGTATTTGTTTTTATATTTTGCACCCGATTTTTAACCAATGTCTACACAAACAATAGCACAATCAAGCACTTGGGGAGGAGGAAACTCTCCATTTAAGGTAAGTTACGGTAAACTCATGATGTGGGTTTTCTTACTATCTGATGCATTTACATTCTCTTCATTGTTAACAGCCTATGGAGCTATACGCTATAGCTTTTCATCTACGGATACATTTATTGAAGATGTTACTCCAGCAAAGCTTGAAGCAGACGGAATTCCTATGAGAGATGGTAGAATTGATTTTACCTTCGCTGATAACTTAATAGAAAAATATACACCAGATGCTGCCGCTCATACTTCACATGGGGCGGAAGCACACGCTGATCATACCGATTACTTTGTTCAAAAAATGGGTGAAACAGGTATTTTTAGTGAAAGTCACTGGCCATCACCAGATTTAGTATTTAATCACTTTCCTGGTTTTGGTATTATCGATTTTCATGGTATGCACTTACCGCTGATCTTCGTGTCTTTAATGACGCTTATCCTTATTTTGAGCTCAGTAACTATGGTACTGGCAGTGGAAGCTGGTCAACGTGCAGATAAAGACGCAGTTAGTAAATGGATGCTGTGGACCATTATAGGTGGTTTTATGTTCTTAGGTTGTCAAGCTTGGGAATGGACACAGTTTATAGGAGCCGGATCACGCATGTACAGCAATCCGTACGGACCTCCTACATTTGCAGCCCTATTCTTTGGTGTGACAGGATTTCACGGTTTTCACGTATTTTCGGGTGTAGTGCTTAACATCATTATTTATGTCAACAACCTTATGGGTACTTACGAAAAAAGAGGCCATTACGAAATGGTAGAAAAAGTAGGTTTATACTGGCACTTTGTTGACCTTGTTTGGGTTTTCGTTTTCACTTTCTTCTACTTAATCTAATTTTAACCTTAAAAAATTACAATTATGTCTTCACATTCAAATCATAACGCAGATATACACGACGAAGTAAATTACGATCCTACTGTATGGGTACCGCATACGCACAGCCACGGTACTAAAGATATCTGGCTTAAATTCTGGATACTTTTAGGCCTTACAGTAATAGATGTTGCTTTCTATTTTGTTATGCCTCCATCTATGGCTAGAAACATTATTTTTATAGCGTTAGGTATTGTAAAAGCCATTTACATCGTAGGCACCTTCATGCACATGAAGCATGAGAAATTAGGTTTTGCTTCTATGATTATAATTCCTATGATGTTCATTATTTTCTTCATAGCTTGGATGCTATTTGAAGGGAATTTCTGGGGAACTATTTAATAAAGACATATGAAAAGAGTAGGTGGACTAATTATAGTTGGTATAATTATCCTTATACCCGTTCTTATTGCCTTTTATTGGCATTCAAAGGAATTTAAATACACAGAATTACCTGTATATTCTACAGATGAATTAGGAGAAAAAGTACCTTATTACATAGATAGCTTCTCTTTAATTGATCAGAATGGAGAAGTATTTACACGAGAAGATATTGGCGATAAAGTTTATATAGCTAATTTCTTTTTTGCATCTTGTCCAGAGGTCTGCCCAACTATCAATGGGCATCTCAAAATTGCATCACAAAAATTAGAAAATAGCACGGATGTACTATTTATATCTCATACAGTAGATCCATATAATGATACGGCCGAAGTACTTCGAGAATATGCCAATAAGTTTGAAGTAAATGACGATCAGTGGAAATTCTTAACTGGAAGTAAAAGCACTATATACCGATTAGCCAGAGATAGCTATAAAGCGGTAATTCAGGAGGTTCCTGATACAACTGATTTTATACATAGTGAAAAAATAATGTTAGTAGACAAAGATTTTCACGTGAGAGGAATTTACGACGGACTAGATATTACCGATATCATGAAAATGATAGAAGACGCCCGTTTCTTATTAAAGACATATAAAGACCAAGAAAAAGATGAAGCTAAGCGATAAAGCATTTTTTAGGATTGCCATGGTGGTATCAGTGGTAGTATTTCTACTAGTGGTTATACTAAACAAACGTATACTCAATCCACCAAACGACTTTCCTGCTTTTATTTACAAGTTACCTATGCTGCATGCATTTATAAATGCCACATGTGCGGTATTATTAATTTTCTCGCTTAGTGCTATCAAAGCAGGCAACATAGCAAAACATAAATTGCTCAACATTACAGCATTTTGTTTATCTGCCGTTTTCTTATTAAGCTACGTAACCTATCATTTCTTTGTACCGGAAACCAGCTACGGTGGCGAAGGGGCTATGAAATACGTATATTACACCATTCTTATTTCTCATATATTTTTAGCAGCTATCGTTTTACCAATGATTTTATTGGCATTTTGGTATGCGTTAAATAACAATATAGTGAAGCATCGAAAAATTGTTCGTTTCACCTATCCTATTTGGCTATATGTGGCAATCACGGGAGTTTTAGTTTACGTACTTATTTCCCCTTACTACTCTTTCTAACTAGTTTGAAGTCGACCTTACAACGGATCTTACAAAGAGTATTGGGATACGATGCTTACTTGTGGTATTTCACACTTTACAAACTTCGTACGCTGAAATATGATAAGCACGAAAATGATTTTTTTTATTTTCTTAATATGTTACAAAAGAACCATATCGCTTTAGACATTGGTGCTAATCTCGGTTTAATGTCTTATCACCTTGCCAAAAACACCAAAGAGACCTTTGCATTTGAACCCATGCCAAATAACTACAAAGTGGTAGAAAAGGTGAAAGCCAAATATAATCTTGATAATTTACACTTACTTACTAATGCGCTCGGGAATGAGAACAAATCAATTCAACTGGTTTTACCCGAGGTAGATGGGGTCAAAAAACAAGGGCTTAGTCATGTAGTAGACGCAAAAATGACTGAGTTTAATGACGGGAGTATTTTTGAAACAGAATGCTTAAAACTGGATGATCAACCGGAGTTAAAAAATAAAAAAATTGATGCTATAAAGATCGACGTAGAAAACTTTGAGTATGAGGTTTTCTTAGGAGCAGAAAATATTTTAAAAACCGACAAGCCCTTTATTTACTGTGAGCTTTGGGATAATAAAAACAGATTAGATTGTTTTGACTATCTGCAAAGTTTAGGCTATAAAACGATGGTATTGCAACACGGTAAGTTAGAAGCAATACAAAGTAACCCTAGTCACATACAGAACTTCTTCTTTATCCATAAACACCCTTAACTTCGTGACCATGAAAAAGATATTATTTATTCTATTTCTCCTATCGGCCGTAGCGTTAACCGCCGATGCACAATGTCCTATGTGCAAAGCTTCCGTAGAGAGCGGAATGAAAGATCCGAATTCTAAAGGAAGAGGCCTTAATGACGGCATACTATACTTATTAGCCACTCCGTATATCGCCATCGCCGTTATTGGTACTGTTTGGTATAACAAGAGAAGGAAATAGGTCATGAGTTCTATACCATCCTTCTTTGGCGGTAAATGTCCGCAATGTCACAAAGGCAAAGTCTTTACGCACAAAGCATCAAATCTCAAACATTTTAGAGAGATGCATGATCACTGTCCTAGTTGTAATGTAAAGTTCGAATCAGAACCTGGTTTCTTTTGGGGTGCTATGTACTTTAGTTATGCATACAGCGTAGCCTCATTTATCATAATCGGTTTTTTCTTTTTTACCTACAGTGACGATGTAAATTTAGGATATTATATAGGTACTGTAATCGCATTTACCGTACTTACCTCTCCTATTTCTTATCGCATGTCACGCCTGATGATGATGTACATCGCAGCGCCATACCGACGATTTAGAGGTAAATAAAAAAACCTCCCGTTTTAAAGACAGAAGGTTTTCCCGTTTACTTTATTTTCAACTACTTTTTACCGGCGGCTAAAGCCACTGGTTCTACGCCGTTTATTATATCCGTAATTTTTTGCTCTATTTCTTCCATCATTTCTGGATTGTCTATAAGCAATTGTTTAACTGAATCTCTACCTTGTCCTAACTTGGTCTCGCCATAGCTAAACCAAGAACCACTTTTTTGTATGACGTTATTTTCAACTCCAAGATCTACTACTTCTCCTGCTTTTGAAATTCCTTGGCCATACATGATATCAAACTCTACGACCCTAAACGGTGGAGCTACCTTATTCTTGGCTACTTTCACTTTTACACGATTTCCGATAATGTCTACCCCATCTTTTATACTACCCGTACGACGAATATCCAATCTTACAGAAGCATAAAACTTAAGTGCATTACCTCCAGTAGTTGTTTCTGGGTTACCAAACATAACGCCTATTTTTTCTCGTAACTGATTGATAAATATGCAAATACAACCTGTTTTGTTGATTGTACCTGTAAGTTTACGCAGAGCTTGAGACATTAATCGAGCATGCAGACCCATTTTAGAATCTCCCATATCTCCTTCTAATTCTGCACGAGGTACAAGCGCTGCTACCGAGTCAATTACAATGACGTCAATAGCACCTGAGCGTATCAAGTTATCAGCGATTTCTAACGCTTGCTCTCCATCATCTGGCTGAGAGATTAGTAATTCATTGGTATCAATACCTACTTTTTCTGCATAAAATTTATCGAAAGCGTGTTCTGCATCAACAAATGCACAAATACCTCCTAGTTTTTGCGCTTCGGCGATGCAATGCATAGCCAAGGTTGTTTTACCTGAAGACTCCGGGCCATATATTTCAATTACTCTTCCTTTAGGAAAACCGCCTACACCTAAGGCTATATCCAATCCTAGAGAACCTGTAGAAATCGTGTCTACTTTTACAATGTTCTCATCATCCATTCTCATCACTACTCCTTTACCATAGGACTTTTCAAGCTTGTCAATGGTGAGTTTAAGTGATTTCAGTTTTTCTTCGTTTTCGCTTTTTGACATTATTATTATCTAAACTATTGAACCCAAATATATACTAATGGTTCTCAAAAAACAACAATTGGAAAATGTGTTGATATAAATCCTTTATCTCCCCAAAACATATACTACACTAAACGTAACTTCGTTGCATATTTACAACGTAGATCATTCATTATTTTGAAAAAAATCGCCCTTTTCATTGCTTGTTTTACTGGGTTAGCCACAGCCAAAGCACAGATTACTTCTGGTGATACCAGCGTTATCATAGTAACCGCTTATGTGCCTGATGTACAAGAAACCAAAAAAATAGATATCCTTCCGAGTATGGAAGACCCTAAAGTAAAACCTCCTGTTTATGAATACGTTTTTCCGAACGTAGCATACAAGCCTAAGTCTGTTTATTCTCCTATAGATCCTATATTTATTAAACCTGAAGAGAAAGAAGATCTTTTTGATAACTACCTAGAAGTAGGCGGTGGAAATTACTTGACTTCTTATCTAAACGCAAGTATTCACAATACTCAGGACAAGTATTACACCTACGGACTAAATGTAAAACACCACGCCGCTAACGCATCTAAAGATCCCAATCAAGCCCTGTTTAGCCAAAATCAAGTGACCGCATTTGGCAGTAGAGAAAAAGGAAATGACTTATTTGGAGAAATTGACTACCAAAGAAATGTAGTGCACTACTATGGCTATTTAACAGATACTTCTGAAAGAAAGCTGGAGGACATTAATCAAATATACAATGACATGAATGCCCACGCACAATGGTCCAGACAACAATCAAAAATAAATAGTAGATTAAATTTAAAAAACAACTTAGATATTGGCTTTAATCTTTTTGATAAATTGGGTGAAAGTGAGAACACGTTTAGGGTAATTAATAAAAATGACTTTAGTGCAGGAAAAGGCAGACTTCATTTAGATTTAGGTGCTACGTACACGCAACTTACCGAAACTGCGAAGTATAACCGTATTTTTATCGACTTTAAACCTCATTATGAATTAACCTACAAAAAATGGAATTTAGATATAGGTGCCAACTTGAATTACTTCTCTGATTCTACTACTAATGTTATTAAACCTGCACCTTATATCAAAGCAGAAACTTATTTGGTTCCCAAAATTCTGAGATGCTATGTGGGCATAAACGGAGACTTTCAAAAGAACACCTTAAAATCATTGAGCTATGAGAACCTATTCCTTGGTAATACTATTGAATATGCCAATACTTATGTCTTGAAATTTCAAGGTGGAATGAATGGCAGCTTCAAAAGATTTGTTGCATTTGGGGTCAATCTTTCTCAAGAGTTTATAACGGATCAATACTTCTTTGTTTCAGACACCAATACACTGCGTAATTTTACTACGGTTAAAGATGACATGAGCCGCTTTACTTTCTCGGGCGAATTAAAATTTACGGTGAACCAACATGTTGAAATTGGATTTAGAGGAAATGTATATTCTTACAGCCTAACAGCTGAAAAGGAAGCTTGGCACCTGCCCACCTATGACGCGGCACTATTTTCTAGGGTGCGCTTAGCAGATCGAATTTATATACGTGGTGGATATTTTGCAACAAGCGCTAGAAATGCGGTCGATTTAAGTGGAGGAGAATTTGTTCTAGCGGCTATCAATGATGTAAATTTAGGTTTTGAATATCGATACAAGAAAAATATTTCCGGTTTTGTACGTGTAAACAACATACTAAACCAACGATACGAACTGTGGAATAACTACCGAGCTCAGGGCTTAAACGCACTTGCCGGTATTACATTTTCGCTTTAAGAATTTTTAATACTTTTAGCTGAAAATACAGCTATATAATTATTAATATTGCATCATATGAATTTGGCAAAAGAAATATCATTTTTACTGTATAAACACAATTGTGTTATACTGCCAGGATTCGGTGCGTTCTTGATTAATGAAAAACAGGCAGAACGAAGCGCAGTTGCTCAATATGCGATGCCTAAACAGGAAGTAATTAACTTTAATAGACAAATAATCAATAATGACGGCTTAGTTGCTAATCACTTAAGCTTACGTTTACAATGTTCCTATGAAGACGGACTTAAAGCAGTCGAAAGTTACATTTCCGAACTGTGGGTTGAGCTTGAAAATAAACGAAATGTAGAAATAGCTGAAGTAGGTACTTTCTATTATACACAAGAGTCTAAACTCGTATTTGTTCCGCATTATCTTGTTAATTTTAGCCGTGAATCTTTTGGATTACCTAAATTACGACTGAAAGAACTAGTAGCCGAGCCTAAAACCGGAATTAAGGTTATCCCTGAAAAGCCTTTAATCGTAGAAGAAGTTAAAATTGCCTCAAAGCCTACAGCAGAAGTTTCAGAAGAATCTAGAAAAAAAGACCCTACACTTGCAAGATCTAGAAGGCTAGCCAGACAAGAATCTGTAGAGGTTAAAAAACGGGCTAAACAAAATAAAGTACAACCACAACGCTCTAAAAAATCGTCCAGCCTTACTATAATCAATAGTCTTGGATCTTTATTTTTAATTGGAATTATTGCTGCTTTACTCAATTTTGAAATGAAACTCGCTTCGAATGCTGAATTAGATAGCCAAGTTGCTTCATTATTGGAAACACCTTATTTATCATCAGATTCTTTCGAAACTAAAAACCTAAATGTTTCAACAGAAGAAAATGTTACTGCTATTATACCCATTGAAAACAATACCTACGGTATATACGCTCAAGTAGAATCTATTCAAACCGCTGAACAACTCAAAAGCCAATTAGATGAGATGTATAACGATGTGGCACTTAAAACGAATGAAGATGGCACCTCGAATGTATTTGTGATTTCTTTTGACAGTGAAGAACTGGCCAATGAATACAAATCACTTCTACAAAATAAAATGAACCATAAACTAGTTATAGAACAAAAATAAAATGAGCATACTATTACAAATAGTGCAAGGTGGAGCCGCAGTTGCAGAAACCGTAGCTGAAACTACTACTGAAGGTGGAGGAATGGACATATTTAGTTTAATATGGAAAGGTGGAATCGTAATGATACCTATTGGTATTTTGGGTGTTATAGCCGTTTACCTTAGCATTGAGCGCTATCTTACCATCAAAAAAGCCAGTGTGCTCGATTCTCAATTTATGGGAAATATAAAATCTATGGTGACCGAAGGTGACTTGAAGGGCGCTCAACGTTTGTGTGTTACCAATGGAACTCCGATTGGTCTTATGATAGACAAAGGTCTATCTAGAATAGGAAAGCCATTGAAAGATATTAGCGTAGCCGTAGAAAATGTAGGTAAACTAGAAGTGTATAAATTAGAAAAAGGAATGGCGCTTCTGGCAACCATTTCTGGAGCAGCTCCAATGCTTGGTTTCTTGGGTACTGTTACGGGTATGATTCGTACCTTTAACCAAATGCAAGATGCAGGTCAACAAATTACTGCTGATTTACTAAGTGGTGGTATTGGTGAAGCCATGATGACCACTGTTGCCGGACTTGTAGTAGGTATTTTTGCTTACATCGCTTACAACTTACTAAGTAGTTTTATTAATAAAGTAGTATATATAATGGAAGCTACCACGGTAGAATTCCTAGATATTATGCACGAGCCAGGAAAATAACGATGGATTTAAGAAGAAATAGTAAAATCAATACCGATTTCAATGCGTCAAGTATGACGGACATTGTATTCTTATTATTGATTTTTTTCATCATTATTAGTTCCGTTGTCAAAGAGCCCGCACTTAAATTAGTATTGCCTAAAGGTGTTAATAAAGTAAATCCAATCAATAAAGTAATAGTGGTTTCTATTGATGAAAACTTGGTTTATGCGATTGACGATAAGAAAATAACAATCGATCAACTGCCGGGTGAACTTGCTGCTGTATTGGCCAGTAATGCGGATGCAACGGTAAGTATACGTGGAGATAAGAATATACGCTACGACGACGTTATGAATGTAGTGATGATTGCAGACCAAGCAGGTGCCAAGGTTGTACTTGCATTGGACAAAGTAGATTAACACCAACGGATTTAAGTATGATAGATTTTAATAGAACAGAAGATAAGCAAGCGATGGTAGGCACAACTGTGTTTTACATTATTCTTGTTTTATTGCTTTTTATTTTAAGTAAGTCATGCACCACTGCGGAAGCAAAAGACGAAGAAGCCGGCGGAGTTGCTATTAGTTTGGGTGAACCAGATCAAGGTGGACCTGATAACAGTTCTGCGCAAGAAGAAAGTACTCCCCCACCCAGCGTTCCCGAATACACCCCACAAAGCCAGCTCACCAGTGACGATGCCGAAGCTCCTGTGGTTCAAAAAACAAAACCTGCTCCTAAAGTAAAGCCTAAAACAACTCCCACTGAGCAAACTCCCAAAACAGAACCTACTAAAACAGCGGAACCCGCACCTACCAAAAGTGCTCCCAAAATAAATATAGGAAAAGATAAATCTGGTAAAGGCGCTGGCGACGATACCCGAAGCGGGGGATACAAAGGCAGCCCAGACGGTACACCAGATGGCGACCCAAATGGTAATGGTGGAAAAGGTAAATTAGGAACAGGAACTGGTAGCGGACCTACAAGCGGACCCGTTGTGGGATTAATTGGTGGTTTTGATGCCAAAATAAACCCTCCATCAGGCGGTGTACAAGATAATGGAGTAGTAAGATTATACGTGTGTGTGAATGAAAATGGAACAGTTACTACCGTAAAACATGATCCTTTGCGTGGCGCCCCTGGCACTACCACCAATTCAGGATTAATCAACAAAGCTATAAGTTCCATCAAACAATCTTCTTTTAAGAACGTTAGTGGTTCTGACGGAGGTTGTGGTCACTTTACGTATACTTTCAAAGTAAATTAGTCAACAGCTTGACCTACGAGCAAACCTTAGCCTATCTCTTTGCCAAATTACCTATGTACCAACGCATAGGAGCCGTTGCCTACAAAAAAGATCTAACCAATACGCTTGCCCTTTGCGCTGCCTTGGGTAATCCTCAAAATTCTTTTAAAGCAGTACATGTAGCCGGCACCAACGGGAAAGGGTCGACATCTCATATCCTATCGTCTATGTATCAAAACAATGGCTATAAAGTAGGATTGTACACTTCGCCCCATTTGGTAGATTTTAGAGAACGCATCAAGATCAACGGAGAATTGTGCTCCAAAGAATTTGTAATCCAATTTACAGCGACCATTGCACCACTCATCGAACAACTAAAACCTTCTTTTTTTGAAATTACGGTTGCTATGGCTTTCAGCTATTTTGCGGAACAAAAGGTGGACATTGCCATCATTGAAACGGGCTTAGGTGGACGTTTAGACAGTACCAACATCATTCTCCCGCTTGCAAGTGTTATTACCTCCATAGGTTATGATCATAAAGATATGTTGGGGGATACGCTCGAACTTATTGCCGGCGAAAAAGCAGGGATTATAAAACCAAACGTTCCGGTGGTTACGGGAAATATATCGGAACGTCCGTTACAGGTTATTTTAGCGAAAGCGAAAGAACAGGAAGCACAACACTTCACGTATCAAACACATTCATTTATTTCTGACTTAAAAGGAAAGCATCAATCGTGGAATATCGGATGTGCGTTGCAAGTAGAAGCCATTTTACAAGCTCAGTTTCCTACCCAAGCAGCAAAAACGGCGTATGCACTGGAACATGTGTGCAGCATTTCTAACTTTGAAGGAAGATGGCAAAAGTTGCATGATTCGCCCTTGGTCATTTGCGATGTGGCCCACAACGAAGAAGGAATTGGGTTAATAGCCGATGAAATTCGAAATTTAGGTCTACATGTTTATTTTATATTGGGCTTTGTATCTGATAAAGAGCTTAATAAAATCGTACCTCTACTCCCACCCGCGCAGTCTATCCACTTGGTAAAACCCCAGGTTATACGAGGTATGGAAACTGATGTTGCCGCCGATTCCTTTACTTCTTTTGGTATTTTGACCTCGCAACATGCAACTCTTTTAGATGCGATAAACGAGAGTTTACGCCAAATTTCAGACTCCGACCATGCCGACTCTTCCCTCCTGTTCATTGGCGGAAGTAATTTTGTGGTGGCCGATTTATTACAACTTAAAGCTGAACATAAACTCCCTTGGACATAATTGAAATATATACCGACGGTAGCTCACTCGGTAATCCTGGTCCAGGTGGTTACGGTATCGTGCTTAAGTATAAAGGATTACGTAAAACAGCCAGCGAGGGTTTTGCCAAAACGACCAATAACCGTATGGAGCTTATGGCCGTTATCCAAGCACTGCATTTATTAAACGACGCCGCCAACGACAAAGAAATACATATATACTCCGACTCCAAATACGTAATAGATGCCGTACAGAAAAAGTGGGTTTTTGGTTGGGAGAAAAAAGGATTCAAAGAAAAAGCAAATCCTGATCTCTGGCGTCAATTTTTAGCAATATACCCCAAATATAACGTTCATTTTCACTGGGTGAAAGGCCATAGTGGTGTTCCCGAAAATGAAATTTGTGACCAATTGGCAAAAGCCGCCGCTGAAGGCAAAAACTTAAAAGCCGATGTGGGTTATGGCGTAAGAGCAAATGATACAAGTTTGTTCTAACTCAACGCTAAACCAATATCAAAAAGGGTGAAACCAGATTTAGGCTAGTTTTCTGCGTTTTATTTCGGTAATAATCAGTGAGAGTTCTCTCCCGGCTTGTCCTTTTACACTGCTATTTTCTTGTGCACGACGACTTAAATAAGGCAATACTTCTTTTACCGGGCCATAGGGCAAATACTTCGCTACATTATAGCCTGCGTGTGCCAAGTTAAAACTGATGTGATCACTCATGCCATAAAGCTGCGCAAACCAAAATCGATCATCTTTTTTATCCAACTGAGCATCTGCTATAAGTTGTGCAAGCAAATAGGAACTTGCTTCATTATGGGTACCTGCCATCACACTCACTACATCTCTATTTTCAAAACACAACCGGAGTGCCTCGTCGTAATCGCTATCTGTATTTTCTTTTGACACTTGTATTGGACTCACATAGCCTTTTTCGGCAGCTCTCAAGCGTTCTTTTTCCATATAAGCGCCACGTACCAATTTAAACCCTATTTTATAATCACTTGCGCGTGCAGCCGCGATTTGCCGCTGTATTTCGGCTATTCTTCCCGTGCGATACAGCTGAATGGTGTTATAAACAATCACCTGCTCATGATTGAATTCGCGCATATTGGCAACCACTAATTCGTCAATGGCTTGTTGTATCCAAGTCTCTTCTGCATCTATCAAAATTTTGACTTTATGGTGTGCAGCGAGTGCACAAAGTTGATTCACTCTAGTAGACAATTCGGCTAAGTCCTCCGTTTGCTTTGCAGTTAAGCTGCTACCTTCAGAAGCCGCTACTAACGCATTAAACGAACCAATTCCCGTACATTTAAACACGGCAAATGGATATGCAGGTTGATGCGCTGCTTCCAAAATTACTTTTTTGAGCTCTTCAAATGCAGCTATATACGCATGGTTGTCGGCCTCGCCTTCTACGCTGTAATCTAAGATTGCCCCTATCCCATTGGCATGTAATTCAATGGCAGATTTTGCACTTTCGGTTATCGTCTCTCCTCCACAAAACTGATGAAATATGGTCTTTTTGATCAATCCATTGATAGGTAGACCTATGGATAACGCGAAATTGGCCAGTTTAGGTCCGTTGTTGACCAACCACGGATAAGAAAAGGTTTGAAACAAGCGATAAGCTTTTTGCAAGTCGAAGTTTGACTTATGCGCAAATGCACGTTGGGTATCGTCAAAAGATAGCTTCATTTAGTGATGGCAAATTTATACAGATTTATGAAGTAAAGGAGGGGAATGTTGAAAGTGGATTTGGGTATTGATTTAGAAGTTTAGTGAGATACTAGAAACATATTTAATGACGAAATAATTAATGAACATGGAATTTGAAGAGTTTAGAAGTTTATGAGTTTAAAAGTTTAGTGAGATACTAGAAACATATTTAAAAGGTGAAAATCTATGTCAAATAATTAAAGGAGAACTCTTATTTCAGGTTAAACTAATGTGTTTACTCAACCTTTCTATGAAGCCTTACTTTTTGTAGACAAGGAATGTTATTATTTTCTATTTAAATACTGCTCTTACTGTCATCACGATTAGCACCCCCATTTAATCATATTAAAAGATACAGTAGATCGCATATCTCCGGGGGTGAGTTGTTCGCGATAAGAATAGTACAGTGCTGCCGTTGATTCAACACGTTTCTGTGTAATCCTAAAATTATTATTTATGTACTATACGATCTCCAGAACCCTTACCTAAAACGGTAACGATGATGTAATGAAAATATTTTTTAGCCCCAAAATCATTAATCATTCGGGCATCAATCCTGGCAAGTTCTTTGGGAGTTGACATATCTATCTTGTTTATTTGGGCTAGACCCGTAATCCCAGGCTTCACATTATAAACTCCCAAACTATCTCTTTCCTGAATTAATTCGGTCTGATTCAATAAATTTGGACGAGGTCCTACAAAACTCATTTCTCCGAGTAGCACATTCCATAATTGAGGTAATTCATCTAATTTAGTTTTACGTAAAAATTTACCGTATTTGGTCACAGCACTCCCATTCGCCAAATGCGTAGCAACAGATTGTGTATTCACATGCATGGAACGAAATTTTAATAACTTAAACGATTTTTGATTAACACCAATACGCTCTTGCCAAAATAGAGGTAAACCTGTATCAAATAAACCTATGATTATTAGAACAATTAGAATTGGACTCAAAATAAGGAGACCAAAAAATGAAAATAGTATGTCGAAAGTTCGTGTCATAAAGATTTGGTGAATTTAAGTCGTTTCTAGAATCAAAAATAGTGAATTAAATGTTTTAGTGAACCTTTTTTCATTGAAAAAAAGAGGGGATTACCAGAAGGGGGGGTGGGATTTTTCGGTACCATACTAAAAAAAATCAGTGAGTTTTCGCAAACGTTCATCATTTAGGGGTAGTCTGAATACATTACCTCTTTTAGCCGTAGATTGAATTAAACCTTTAAGATTTTCCAAATACTTGGTTTTCTGTTATGTATTTCCGTTGGAATAGAAATCACCTCATTCTTTGACAAGAGAGAATCACCAGCGACGTTATATACCGCAAAAGGAATATCTTAGCGCTGTATAAGTTCTTTAATGAAATAACTCAAATTAATAATTCTGTAAAAGAACACTTATTCTCAAAAGCGCCTCAAGGCGATAGAATTCCTTTGGAAACGAACTTATAAAGTAAATTCGGATTTTCACTATTTCCAACCTAACAAGAAATTATGATTCATTATCAGTGACTACAGTCCGTAGTCTATTTCAAAAATAAATT